>ENA-ORUV01000261-ORUV01000261.1-human-gut-metagenome-genome-assembly--contig:-NODE-261-length-45077-cov-68.6573_pt1 | contig 45077 bp, 34 predicted proteins | sample MGYA00242089_ERZ509229 | MGnify/ENA primary metagenome ERZ509229 (study PRJEB26280, sample SAMEA2338805) | human gut metagenome | biome: human gut; feature: human-associated habitat; material: faeces...
TATACACAGTTAATCTGTTTTTAGCATCTTCAGCTTAGTGGGTCCACACCATTAACTTAGGTCTAGTGGAGCGGTTTAACTTCAGTCTATCTTACATAATTAAAAAGGAAAGAATTATATGAAGGTTCAAGAGAGCTTGTCTTTTATCAGGACTAAGTCTTAAATGGCGATGAACTTTTAAGTTGAGATTAAGATTTAATGCGGTAAGCTCTACATGATAAAGTTCTTACCGAGAGTTTACTGCTGATTGGATACTACAAATTCAATAATAATGACACCAGCCATCATGATCAGTGAGCGCATGATGTCATAGTTTAAGTCAATAAACTTAGTAATATTCTTAAAGCATTTCAAGCTTAGCATAATCTCAAATATTCTTAAGTTCTTTGAACCAAAATAAGAGATAAGAGAACTTGCAACCAAACTTATGATCATACAGATAAACATCATACCTGATGAGCCTATAAATGAGGTTAATAGCAAAGTTAAGCCCCATACGAACAGGGTTCCAAAGTTCCAGCACATAGTCACAAACTTTCGTCTGTACTTTAAATTAGCAAAGAATTCGACTAGAGCCATGCAACAGTCTTTAGCAAAGCTCTCCGACATAAAATGCTGAGTTACTCTTAACAGTTTATTCGACAGTACCTTTGTAAGTTCTTCTTTACGGGAAGCTACAATACTCTCTAACTTTGCTTTCATGCTAAAGACTTTACTGGTATAGGCATCTGTCTCTACAGCCTGATTCTTTACCCTCTTTGTCACCAAATCAAAATCATATTCATACGATCTTAATAAGTTATTAAAGATATGGTCTTTTTTAAGATTGTTTAAGACAAAGATCTTAGCATCTGCACTTACAAGAGAGCGACCTATTGAAGTGTCAATAAGATCAGATCTCATAGAAGAGTAGACATAATCTAAAACAGATGGAATGACAAGTGGCACACCTGAAGCTGTTGCCCAATACTCAAAGATCTTATTAAAACCTGCTAAACAGAATTTTAAATAGCCCATGGAGGAATCACACTTATAAGTCATTAAAAAGTGATAATCCTCTTGAGTATCAGCATCAGAGAGCCTGAATTCAAGTGAATCTAAGATCTTCTGGTAGCAGTAAAAATCAACAACTGAAGGAGGAGGAACATTAAAACTGTCCTCAGCTTTTTCAAATTCTATCTTGATAAGAGGCGCGCAATGAGTTTCTAAATAAACCTGTCTTTCAACATAGATAGAACCTTTGCCCTTACATTTCTGACAAAGGATCTTCTTGTTCCCGCGACAGGTAGGGCACTCAATGTAACCACTCTTTTTACAACGGGCACAGCCACCATCTCTACCCTGACAGGATGGACAGATAATTAAACCAAAACCTGAGCAGTTAGGACAGTTCATCTTTTGAGTACCTGAACAGTCAGGACAGGTGCATTGACCTTTAGCCTTTCTAACTGAGAGACGGTTTATTTTATTTCCAAGCTTGAAAAGCTCAGAGGCACTTAACTCTTCTAAAGAATGGCTGAAACTTTTTTGAATGGTTTTGTCTTTTTCTATAACTTCACGATTAAAACGTTCAAATTCTTTTAAAGCTTCTTCATCAACAAAGTTTTCTGTACCTACAACGTTCTTGATTACAGTGTCTTTTGATTCTACGGTATAGTACCAGTTTGCTAAAAATACAAAAGTAACTTCAGAGAATAAAGGATCAGTAAAACTTACTTTATCAGGTTGAACACCAACCAGTCCTAGTGAATCTCTTAGAGGTACTTTAATATCTATTGACATTGCTTATTTATAGAAAATGACCGTTTACAATTAAAATAGTTAACAAACCGATGACAACAGTGCCTAAAATCAATCTTATAGACTGTACTGCTTCAACTGTAAGACTAGGAACCTTTTTTAGCCTGTGGGTTAGCTTCAGCATGCTTACAGCAGAGTAATAACTCCAGTTTTTAGTAAGAGCAAAAGAGGTAAAGGCACAGATGATTGAGGATACACACATCATCATGATAGCCCCCACAATATTAGGTACCATATAACCTATGAGGATCACTATCATCCATGTCACTAAGGTTATACCTGCCCAAATAATTTTGGTTTTAGGATTGAGAACCATCAGCAAAGGCACAAATGATATAAGATTTTTAGCAAAAACTCTAGCAAAATCTTCTGATATATAACCATGCGCGTTATCAGTAAGTTCTTTAGTAATACTGTCTAATAACTCCTGTTTTACCTTGGTCTTAATGTATATCAGTCTTGAGGAATCTTTGTGCTTTGCTGCAGTTAAAATTGATTCTACAGTAACACCTTGAGCTACAGCCTGCTCTTTAGCAATCTCCATCTCATGTCTTTCGATGGTTCTGATTGTCTTAGCTAAAATTGCCTTTGAAGCTAAGGCTTTTACGCACTTAATCTTTTCATCAACATCATCAGCTGATGCGATTAAAGTATCAGAGAGTAAATGAGACTCGTCGTTGAAAACATAATCTAATACTGGAGGCTTACAGATTGAGCGTAAGTTTTTATGTCCACAGATAATAAAATCAAATGGCTTTTCTACTCCCACGAGATAGACATGCACGGCATAGCATGGAGCAGTACCCAAAAAGTTTACGCTATAGCCTCGAGCGGTTTCATTACCGTTTGGTTTGCCTGAGAAATCGGCTGCCTCTATGATGGCCTTTTCATCCTCTTTTGAAAATGAGGTGATTTTTTTATCAGTACCAGGTACCATGAGAGAAATACTGATTTGCTTTTTGCAGTCAGCATCATAGATAACTTCTCTATCAACAGTAACCTCACCTTTACCTTGGCAGTCTTTACACTTTACTTTACCAGTACCGTTACAGGTATGGCATTTAGCATTGCCAGAGCCATGGCAGACAGGACAGGCCTTAGCACTGCCATGACAGGTAGGACATTCGATGGTGCCTTTACCGCCACAGTTCTCACAAATGGAACTACCACTGCCATGACAGTTTTTACATCTGGTTTTACCAATAGCATTGATACGGTTAAAACAGATGATCTGACCAGAGAGGGCTTTTAAGTCTTCAAATGAAGCCCCAGAGAGGTGTTTTACAAATTCTTTTGTTTTAGCGCTGTCTTTTTCAAGTTCTTTAGTATTTGCTAAAGTAAACTCATCTAACGCGCTCGTTGATAGCACATGAGTTTCATCACTTACAGAACGAAGAATTTTATCAGAGCAGCGACACTTAAAATTCCAGTTCATGGAATAGGATACGGACGCACTAAATTCTACCAAGTCTGAAATTCTAAAGTTTGCTGTAGGAACACCACAACGTGAAAAGATAGCAGCAACAGTGTCATACAGACGCTGTTTTAACAGCTCAAGATTTGCCTTTGACTCTTGAGGAGTGCTCTGTTCTTGATTTTGAGTAATATTGTTATCCGCGCTCTTGTCAGGTGCAGACTGATTCTGTACAGGTACTGTGTTTACCTGTGAATCGCTATTCTCTGTAGCTACTGTGGTTGTTTTTTTGCCGCTTTCAGGCATACGTTATCCTCGTTCATAATTCTTATATTCTATCGGCACTTTTTGAAATTTATTGACTACAACTCATAATTTTAAGAGCAATTTTATCTTTTTAGTTATTTGTCCTAAAAGTAAGCTTTAAAGCAGTCAGGTGTAACCTGACTGCTTTAAACTTGATCTTTGTGTACTGAGATTTAAGCAGTACTAAGCTATATGCTTATCTGTGGTCAGTGCCTTCATGACATAATCAAAAAAGCCTGTGTTATCTATCTTTAAATAAGTGTTGTTACCAAAGGTAACCGCACCATTTTCTATGGTGTAGCTTGCTACATCAAAAGACAGAGTCTTAGCTTTATGATCTTTAATTAAAACTACCCTCTTATTAGTTACTACTAAGATACCTTCTTCTTTAGAGAAAGAATAAAGGACATCAGCTAATACTCTTTTAACAAATTTAGGTAGAGTACTGTTTAAATGGTAAATTCTGTCTGAGAAAGTAGCGATAATGTTCTCTTCATCCTCACAGACGTAATCGTCAACCTCGATTACAAAGTTAGCCTCATCATTACCGCCTACGCAGTATAAAAGGTTATTGTTCTGAGCAATGAACTTTGCAATTGGATATGGTAGTTCTGAAAACTTAATTTCTAATAATCTTAAAACAGAAATTGCGTTTCTAGTAAAGGTATCGAAATTTGAGAACAGTCTATTTCTGTCATAGCGCTCAATCATATAGTAAAGTAAAAAGATGTATTGAGCTTTTACATCAACCGCGCTCTGTGTAACCCAAGATAAGGTCTTTAAGAGAGCTACTGTATTCTCTGGAGTATCATCAATTAAGTTGTCAGCTAAAGCCTTATTAGACTTTTCACGAGCAAAGATCTCTTTGAAGAAATACTTTGGACCAATCTGACGCATTCTGCTTCTGTAATTATGTAAAAAACCGTAGGTATCATCACCTGGTTCAATGAGTTTTACATCTGAATTGAGATATACCCTAGCACTTCTTTTAAAGACAACCTTACGGTTATCGTTATCTTTAAATACCAAGTAAATAGAGATTAAAAGAGGTATAGCGCCTAAAACAAAAGGATATAATCCCTGTTTAAAGTCGCCATCCCATAAGAAAGGTAATGATACAAACAGGTTTAACCAGCCGTACCAACCTAAGAATCCCTGTAGACGGGTTACAAAGACACCATCTGGAAAGATAAACATAGAAATTCTGTAATTAAGGTGAGTTAAAACTAGTGATAAAACTAGTAAAAAGAATAAGATCAAAAACATGGTCAGTTCTCATTTTTTATTAAATTTATTGTGCAAACTATCATAACAGTATCTTAGTACAAATTTCGTGACTGTACGTTTAATTATTTGATAAAAAATGAGATTTGCACTGAAAAAGACTTATTTATTTTTCCTTAGGATAAAATGATAACGTTTTAGTTATTATAGTAAGAAATGCAAAGAGAGTAGCTCGATTTAAAATTTAAAACCTTTTGCTTTAACAAACTCAAGCCACTTTTTATCATCCACAGCTACACCTTTTGAAGGTTCATAGACATGTGTTTCATAAAAGTAGTTTCTCTCGCCTAATATAGCAGTATCGGTAAGATAGGTCATCTCAGAGTTTACTTCAAAGCCATCGGTTTTAGCTCTGTGATTTGTAAATGCTACGAAAAAGATTGGCTTGTTTACTTTCTCATCAACACAGAACTGATAGTGAAGTTCACCTCCTTTTAAGTTACAGAACTTTCTGTATTTTGATTCAAGGTAGTTGTATGAGACATTATAGATGCCACGGGTTCTGTAGATATGAACGTGAGAGTCATCAGTGTCTGCGAGTTTTTCTAAATTGTAGAAAAACATTCTTTGCTCTAGTGTCTTGGTAAACTCAACAGCAGTTTGTGATTGAGCTAGTTTTGCTTCCTGCTCTAGAACTTTAGGATCACTTGTACATGAGGCTAAAGATAAAAGAGCTAAAGAAAATAGCGCTAACTTAGTTTCTTTCTTAGCAAAACGAGTTGCTTTTATAGCCATATCTTTAACTACGTTCATAATCTTTTGCCTCTGTCTTACTGTCTTACTTTACTTAATCTGACCTGAGTTTTAGTCAATTATAATATACAAATGCTATCTTGGCAGTGACAATAACAGGTTGTTAATGTTATCGATAGTTCTTAAGTTTTGTCTTAAGAGCTGATGATGCTCTCTTTTACCAATTGATGATTTGCCTTCTTCATTTACACGATTAGGATTGGTAAGCATATTACATTTGTCAGAAAGCCCTTTGCTTCTTTCGCTCTCTTTACCTATAGTGTTTGATACCTTAGTTGTGATCAGGATAATCCTCTAAGATCTTCTTTAACTCATTAGCTATTCTCTTGTCAGAGACAGAGATCTTCACACCTAACTGCTGGGCAAAATAAGATACACGCAGTTCTTCAATTAACCACTTAACCTCGATAAGAGCATCAGGTACTACCTGATACTTGTATCTTGAAAGAGTGTTTTTATAAAGCTCGTTTACCTCTTCAATCTTACGTGTATACATAAGATCACGATTTACATCACGAGATAGTTTATCGATTCTATAAATAATCGCTTCAAGATAACGTGGCATCTGCATTAAGTGCTCAAGTTTGGTTGAGCTTACAAAGCCTTTATAAACTAAAGAGTCTAATTGTGAGGCAATATCTTTATAGCTGTAAGCTACAGAGAGATTTATCTGTCCTTTTAAAAGACGTCTGATTTCATGGACTTTAAATAAAATCTTGTCTACAAAAGAGCATAGATACAGAGCCTTATCATTTAAATCAGCTCTTACCTTTTGCGCTAAGTTATTAAAGCTCGTCTCATCATAGCAAGGAGCATGATTTTCCTGCATGATTAGATCAATTGAGCCTAAAACTAAGTCAGAAATTAACTCCTTTACAGAGCCTAAAGGCTGATAGTACATAGAGAGCTTTGACTTATTTGGTAAGTGTTGCTCAAGATAAGCTGTAGGCTGTTTAATTGATAGAGACAATAACTTTCTCTGTCCCTGCCACATGGCTTTTTCCTGTTTAAACTTACTGTCATAAAGCTCTAGAGCTACACCATTACCTTTGTCGGTTAAAGCAGGATAGGCAGTAATTTCAATAGAGCCCTGCTTAGTTACCTGCTCAGACTTAATCGTACCAAAGGTCCAGGTAGAACTTGGAGCACTCTCTTTATGAGTTTTAACTACTTTCTTTAGAACATCCTGAACTTCACCCTGCAGTGATTGAGATAAAGCTTCAAAGTTACGACCTTTCTTAATTACTTTGCCCTTTTCATCTTCAATTGCAAAGATCATAAAGAGGTGTTTATCAATTAAAGTCTTATCAAAGTCATCAGCTGTAACTAACTCACCGCCCATACGGGTTAACTCTTTAGCTGACTTCTGATACAGATCGTCACTGCAAGGGCCTCCTAAAGCTTCAGCTAAAGCTTCGGCATAATTTGGAGCAGGGATTAAGTTCTTTCTTAATCTCTTAGGTAATGACTTAATTAAAGAGGTTAAAAAGTCTAATCTTAGGCCAGGGATTTGATATAGAAACTCTTTAGAATTTACCCTGTTCAATACTGCTAATGGAATATGGACAGTTACACCATCATCCTTTGAGGTTGGATCAAAGATATAGCTTAACTTTAATTTAAACTTGTCCTGTATCCAGAACTCAGGGAAATCCTGCTCCTGAATTTTATTAAAGTTATCTTTGGTAACTAACTCTAATGAGAAATCCAGATAATGAGGATCCTGTTTTACTTTCTCTTTCCACCATTTTTCAAAGTGGCGGACTGTTACAATATCCTCTGGTAACTTTTTAGCATAAAACTCTTCTAGTACTGTGGAGTCTACTAAGAGGTCACGACGTCTTAACTTATCCTCAACATGTACCACTTCATCTACAAGCTCAAGATTATGACGGAAGAAGTCATACTTTAACTCAACGTCACCTGCGACCAGTCCATCACGGATAAAGAGTTCACGGCAGAGTTTTTTATCAATCTGACTGTATTGAACCTTGCGTCCCTGAACTATAGGCAATCCATATAAAGAAATGGTCATTGAAGCAATTACCGCGCCCTGCTTTTTAGACCAGTGAGGTTCAGCATAGCTCTTTTTAATTAAGTGAGCTCCGATAGTCTCAACCCACAGAGGATCAATTGAAGCTACAGTTTTAGCAAACAGACGGCTAGTTTCATTTAATTCAGCTGAGCATATCCACTTAGGCTTCTTTTTACATAAAACAGATGATGGGTGAATTACAAATTTCACACCTCGAGCACCTAAATACATGCCCTTGTCATTATCCTCATAATGGCCAATCTGTGAGAGCAGACCTGAAAGTATGGCTCTATGAATTGCTTCATAAGTAGAAGGAACCTCATTAGAGCGATACTTTAGGCTCTGACAGGATGCCCTTAACTGACGTAATAAATCAAACCACTCACGTACTCTTAGATAGGAGATATATTCAGCCTTTAGACGTTTGCGAAGTGCTGAATTACTCATCTTAGTCTGCAGCTGGCAAATATATTTATATAAGTTCAAATATGAGAGAAAATCAGACTTTTCATCATCAAAACGGTGATGAGCCTGTCTGCTCTGCTCCTGCTTATCTAATGGTCTCTCTCGAGGATCCATTACAGCTAAAGCTGAGACGATTACTAAAACCTCACTTAAAGCACCTTCTTTATCTGCCTGTACGAGCATTCTAGACAATCTTGGATCTGCAGGGATCTTAGATAAAGCCACGCCAATCTTAGTAAGCTCAATCTCATCTGTGCCCTTACCTTTAGCGTCATTGATGGCTCCTACCTCTTCTAAGAGTCTGATACCATCAGTTACCTGACGCATCTGAGGAGGATCAATAAATGGAAATTTAGTGATATTACCTAGATGCAAAGCTACCATCTGTAAGATTACAGCAGCTAAATTAGTTCTTAGAATTTCAGGATCTGTAAATTCTGTGCGGGATAAGAAGTCCTCCTCTGAATACAGTCTTACGCAGACACCTTCACTGACACGACCGCAACGGCCTTTTCTCTGGTTGGCACTTGCCTGAGAAATCTTTTCTACAGGTAATCTTTGCACCTTAGTACGTGGAGAGTAACGGCTGATTCTAGCTGTACCAGGATCAATAACATATTTAATACCAGGAACAGTAAGTGATGTTTCAGCTACGTTTGTACATAAAACTACACGTACAGTTGAGTGTGGTGAGAAGATCTTGTTCTGCTCTGCTGTAGCTAATCTTGCATATAAAGGCAAGATCTCTGTATTTTGTAGATGAGCTTTCTTTAAGAAAGCTGCAATATCCATAATTTCGCGCTCACCTGGTAAAAAGACTAAGGTATCAGCTCTTCCATGCTCTTTAAACAGGAACTTTAAAGCCTTTAGAATGCCGTTGCGTAAATCGAGCTCTTCTACCTCACACTCAGGATCATCCTCATCACCATCCTGCAATCCTAAAGGCATATATTCAACTTCCACAGGATAAGTACGACCTGATACTTCAATTACAGGAGCATTGTTAAAGTGCTTTGAAAAGCGCTCGGTGTTAATAGTAGCTGAGGTAATGATTAACTTTAAGTCTTTACGCTTTATAAGTAACTGCTTTAAATAGCCTAATAAGAAATCAATATTAAGTGATCTTTCATGAGCCTCATCGATGATGATGCAGTCATAGTTTAAAAGTAATCGGTCTGAAGCTGTCTCTGACAGTAAGATACCGTCAGTCATCAACTTTATATAACAGTTCTCTGAAGTTACATCAGTAAATCTTACTTTATAACCTACGCTGTGGCCTAACTCTTCACCTAACTCCTGAGCAATACGGGTAGATACGGCACGGGCTGCCAGACGTCGTGGCTGAGTATGACCGATTAGACCATGAAGACCTAAACCTGCTTCTAAACACATCTTAGGAATTTGGGTAGTCTTACCAGAGCCTGTCTCACCTGCGATGATAAGAACCTGGTTATTTTTAATAGCTTCAATGATCTCATCATGCTTTTGAGCTACAGGTAAAGCTTCATCATAGGTGATTTTAGGAAGGCTTTGCTTTCTGTTTTCAAAAAAGGCTTTGTACTTTTCTAAATCATCAGAGATCTTTAACTGCAAGTCTAAAAGCTTATCAGCATTGCTTACAGAATTATCCTCACTTTTACCCTGTTTGTCTTTAGGGGTTATAGAACTCAAAGAGAGCTTTTTAAGCTCTCTTGACAGGTTAAGACGATGTTTATAAGTTAAATTATCAAATTCAGCTTTGACGTTTCCTATAAACTTTTCAAGTTTTGGATCTAAGTTTTTATCTAAGTTATTATTCATTTAGGTTTTATCTAATTTAAAAGGCAAGTTGCCTTGCCTTTATCATAAAAATTGTGTGTTAACTGTGTGCTGTAAGCTTAGCTTTTAAAGTAAAAGCTAACGATATTCACAGTCATCGTTAATGCTGTCAAAGAGTTGAGCCTGCGCTAATTTTCTGCGACGACGCAAGTCCTCCTGCTCACTCTTGTGTAAGTTTAATTTTGCCTTTCTTAAGCGTTCAAATTCAGCAGCTCTCTCGGAGGCTAAATACAGACCTGCTCTGCGTATTTTATCCCCTTCAAGATCAACTACCACTAAAGTAACTTTAATGAGGTTTACCATATCGCCAGCTTTTGGATAACCACCGATATGATAAGACATCAAATCACCTAAAGTTAGAGTTTTCTCAAATGAGGTTAACTCAAAATCAAACTGTTTAGCTAAATCAACCATTGGGGTTGAGGCGGCATAAATCTTATCGCCATGATACAGAGGATGGCTCTTAATTCTGCTCTCATGAGAGAACAGTGCATTTAATAAAGTCTCATCAGCATCAGTACCAATCATGGAAATGATGTCACCTGTTTTAATTACAGTATCACCATGACACTTGATCATTTTACCGTCTCTAAAGATAGCAGCTACAGTAGTGCCCTTTGGAAAGGTAATTGAACGTAAGGTTCTGTCATTAAATGAAGGCTCTTTAATGCGATAGTTTAATAACTCATAGTCATTAGAGAGCATGATACCTACATCTGATTTGGTAATAGGTGTCAGCATCGATGGTGCATAAACCTTTAAAAGTTTAGCTAAAGGTAAAATTAAAGAGCCTTGGAAGAGTAAAGATACAATTACTACCACGAAAGCTACATTAAAGTACAGCTGAGGGTTATCAAGATGCTCAAATACTGGATAGATAGCAAGTACAATAGGCACAGAACCTCTTAATCCCACCCAGCTCATAAAGATAATGTCTCTTTTGTTATAAGACTTAAAAAATGGCTTTATGCATAAGAAGACAGTTAGAGGTCTTGCAATTAAAGTAATCACCACAGCAATTACTACACCTGGGAACCAGAATTTCACCATCTCATGAGGTGTAACTAAAAGACCTAACATTAAGAACAGAGTGATCTGTGATAACCAGGTAAAGCCTTCAGATACAGGCAGGATGTAACTTACCTGTCTGGTCTTCTGATTACCCACACACATACCAATGATAAAGATAGCTAAGAAGCCTGAGCCTCCTAGGTATGAGGTGATTGCAAAACCAATTAAACCTAAACCAATAACGAGAATACTGTAAAGACCTACACCTAAGGATAAGGTTGAGACAATCATACGAGCGATAAAGCCAATGAAGACGCCCATGACAATACCAAAACCAAACTGCTGCACAAAGAAGATAAGAGCATCAGTAAATGAAGTGGCCTTTTGAGAAGCAAAGGCAATCATGGTGGTAGTCAACAAAATTGCCATAGGATCGTTAGTTGCTGACTCAATCTGCAGAGTATTAGATACATTTGACTTTAAAGAAATGTTCTTATCTTTACCTAATAAAGAGAACACTGCAGCAGCGTCAGTAGAACCTACGATACAGCCTAAAAGTAATGCCTGAATTAAAGAGATATCAAGTAATAAATAAGCAATTAAACCTGTGATACCGGAGGTTAGGATAACACCTACGGTTGCTAAAACAGCAGATTCAGCTGCCACATTTTTCATCATAGAAAAACTGGTACGCAAACCACCGTCTAGCAGGATCACCGCAAGCATTAAGTTTGCAATAAAGAAAGCTGAGGAGTAATCAGTATAGTGCAGGTGCAGGATAATACCGTCTTCACCTGTTAACATACCAATTGACAAGAACAGTAACAGTAACGGGGTACCAAAGAAGGACGATAATTTTGAAGCCAGAATAGCGAAAGTTAAAAGAATACCAACTATGAGAAAGGCATAGTTCATGTCAAATTCTGGCATGTATCCTCCAAAGAACTGCTCTGATATAGGGTTATTAAGCCATAAAAGTAAATGGCTCTTAAAGTACCCTCTTTATGGTACTTACACCTCTTGGTTTGATTAAGTTTTTTATTGTTTTATAAATTTTCGATTTTTAATTCCTCGTATATTTTAATCTAGAAAGGGCTTTAAATATAGGCTTAATGACGATATTTACTCACTTGTTCATGCAAATGTTTTTCATATAAACTCAATTTTCTAAAAAATAACTGTTTTTAGAAATACAAAACGTTAATTACAGGCTAAAACTTGATCAGGATCATAGCTTTTACAACTCATAAAAGACTCTCTTTTTATAAACACTATATTTATCTTTATTAAAAATACATGTCCATTTTAGTGCATACATGCACCATAGTTTATTTAATTGATTTATAAATACTTTTTATAAATCTAATCTTAAGTACGGTAAATATTCTTTGGTTTTACTAAATATCACGCACCATTAATGTGAGATAGGGCTTTAAGGTTGTTTCTTTGTGGTAACATCAACGACATGGCTTAAGGCATAACCAAAGCCTGCCACCTAGATTTTTAACTAAGATACAGCATCAAAGGAGCTGTTATTTATGTGTTCAATTTTCGGTATTTTTGATATTAAAGAGCATCCTGAAGCTCTTCGTCAGACTGCACTTGAGAACTCAAGACTGCAGTTGCACCGCGGTCCTGATTGGGAAGGTATTTATCAGGGCGATCATGCAATTATTGTTCATGAGCGTCTGTCAATTGTTGATCCTCAGAATGGTGCTCAGCCTCTATATAATGAAGACAAGTCTATTGTTTTGGCTGTTAATGGCGAAATCTACAATCACAAAGATCTGAAGAAAGAACTTACAGTTGATTACAAGTTCAAGACAGGTTCAGATTGTGAGGTAATCATCCCTCTATATGAAGAATTCAAGCGTACTGGTAAAAACTTTGTAGACAGATTAGTAGGTGACTTTGCTTTTGTTATCTATGACGCTAAAGACAACACTATCTTTGCAGCCCGTGATCATATGGGTATTAACCCTATGTATGTTGGCACTGACAGAGAAGGTCGTTTTTATGTAGCCTCAGAAATGAAAGCTTTAGTTAACGTTTGTGACTCAGTAAAAGAATTTCCTCCACGTCATTACTTATACACTAAAGACGGTGACTATGAGTTTAAGCAGTACTACAAGCGTGACTGGTTCGAGTATGACAATGTTAAGAACGATCCTGCTGATGTAAAGAGTTTAAAAGATGGTCTGATGGATGCAGTTCGTCGTCAGTTGATGTGTGATGTACCTTACGGTGTATTACTCTCAGGCGGTCTTGATTCATCTGTAATTTCAGCTATTGCCAAGTTCTACTCAGAAAAGAGAGTTGAGGATGACGGCAAGTCACAGGCATGGTTCCCAAGATTACACTCTTTTGCAATCGGTCTTGAAGGTGCACCAGATCTTAAGAAAGCTCGTGTAGTAGCTGATTACTTAGGTACAGTTCATCACGAAATTCACTATACAATTCAGGAAGGCTTGGATGCTCTTCGCGATGTTATCTATCACATTGAGACCTATGATGTAACTACTATCAGAGCTTCAACTCCTATGTACTTAATGGCACGTTACATCAAAGCTATGGGCATTAAGATGGTTTTATCAGGCGAAGGTTCTGATGAGATCTTCGGCGGTTACCTATACTTCCACAAAGCTCCAAACGCTAAAGAGATGCACGAAGAGTTAGTAAGAAAGTTAGATCAGTTGCACTTATATGACTGCCTAAGAGCAAATAAGTCTCTAATGGCATGGGGTGTTGAAGGTCGTGTTCCATTCCTAGATAAGAAATTCTTAGACATCGCAATGCACTTCAATCCTGAAGCTAAGATGTGCCCTGGTAAGGTTATCGAAAAGAAGGCTCTAAGAGAGGCTTTTGACGGTATGTTACCAGAGGAAGTTCTATGGCGTCAGAAAGAGCAGTTCTCTGATGGTGTAGGTTACTCATGGATTGATGCTCTGCGTGACTATGCTGAAGAAAAAGTTTCAGACAGAAAGTTTGCTGAGCGTGAGGTAAGATTCCCAGTAAACACTCCTTTAACAAAGGAAGCTTACTTATACAGAGAAATCTTTGAAGATCTGTTCAAGTTACCATCAGCTGTAAAGACTGTTCCATATGGTAAGTCTGTAGCATGCTCTACTCCTACTGCTATTGCGTGGGATGCAAAGTTTGCAAAGATGAACGATCCATCAGGTCGTGCTGTAACCGACGTTCATGAAGAAGCTTACGAGATGGGCCACAAGATGTAAATCTTGAGGTAAAAGTTCCTTTATATACATTATCATTTTTCTTACTCATTAAGGTTCAGCGAAAGCTGAGCCTTTCTTTTATCCTAAAGTCTCCCATGTTTTTATCGTTACAAAACTGATTTATTCTTAACTTTAAGACAAGATCACCTATCTGTAACTCCAATTTCTATGGCTCTATTAAAGTTCTGTATAATCACTTATAGCTTATTAACTTTAGGTCACACCATGAAAAACATCTCCTGTATCTTAAAAACTCTTGTGGCATTTACATGCCTTTTATTTACAACCTCAGTGCTCACAGCCTGTAGCTCCACCACCGATAACTCTCAGCCACCTACTCCTTATGAAAAGATTGGTGATGTAACTGAGCTTACAAAGTATGTTGAAAACGGTAAAACCACCTTAGGTGAACTATTCGCTCATCTAGCCCCAAGTACAGCAAGCTCTGATTATTTGCTAAATACTGTTCTCTATACCGGTAATTTAAAAAAGGATAATAAAAGAGTTTTAGTGGTGCAGTACTGGGCAAGATATCCAGGCTTAAGATACAAGCCAAACGCTGTATGCAAGACCACTAAGAACATTATCATCACCTTAAAAAATGACAATCTAAAGGCTGACAATATAGTTGAAAGTGTTGATTACACTGGAGCCTCATATGCTATTCAGGATGTCGTCTTCAGTAAATCAACCGAGTACTATCATGAATTAACAGATCACGAGTTAAAAGACACCATCAACTATGACTGGAGTAAGGTATATTTCCAGTCTGTAGTCTTAGACAGCGTAAAAGCTGACTCTAAAAAAGATAAAGATGAAATACAGATCATCTCAGATCAGTTAATCAAAGTTGTTTATGAAGCTCCAAGCTTAAAGCTTGTTGATAGAGATGATTTTAAAAAGACCAAGCTTTCATTTGGCAAAAACACAGACAATATCGTACCAAAGGTTGAAAAGACCACTGACTACTATGAGTACGTTGATTGGGATAAAGGAGAAATTCTGCCTCCATGGTTTAGAAGATTAGGAGAGGATTTCTTCTTCATAGATGTTACAAATGCTATTCTTTATTTATAAGGATCATCCTTTGTAAATCAGAGTCCATGTCTAAAGAAATAAGCCATGTTATGTAAGGTGCAACTTTAGCATTACAATAAAAAAAGCACTGTATAATAAGATATAAATTACCTGCACCATAAACTACAAACACCAATCAGGTGGTGGTTCATTTTCTAAAATGATGAGGTACTTCTTGAAAGTATTCAAACTTTTATTAAGTCTTATAGCGCTTTTGTGTACAACAACTTTCCTTACAGGATGTTCTAGCTTTTGTGAAGATCTTGGTGATGTAACTGAGGTTAATCGTTATGTAACTAATGATCTTTCAACTGTAAAATCAGTTTTATCAAGGATGTTAAATCCAAATGAAGAAAAGCGCAGCTACGACTACTATGTTTCAAGAAAGCTCTATGAAGCCACACAGGTAAGCTCTGGCAACAAGATCTTAATTGCTCACTACTCTGTAGATTTTCCATTAAAGTCTCAGCCTTATAGAACAGTAAAAGACGTAATACTTTTACTTCAGGATGATAAGCTGTCAGAAAACAGCATTGTTCATGATATCAAGACCTTTGGTGCTGCCTACCTAAAAAATGAAGGCATAAATGAGTACTATGCCATGTCTGAGCAAGAGCTAAAAATCTTTGCCAATATGGGTAACAGCTACATCAGTTCTAAAAGCAAAACCGGTCAGTTCAAATCAGAACTTGATCTTACTGAAGACAAGTTAATCAATGCTGAAACTTCAGAGTTATTCGGTCAAATTGATGATCTTAAAGAAGTTGATAATGAAAAGCTCAATGCTCTAGGCGTTACAGATATAGAAAGCGGTAACGCTGCTCCTAGAATTAGAATTGTAAAAGAATCCTATATCTTAGATGCCATCTATATCGTAACTGTAATCGCTACTATGGGATACAACTTGAATCATTAATGGTGTTTATTCTTAGCGGTTCTCTTGGACTTTGAGAGCATGAAGTGACAATCAGCTTTAGCTCAAGGCTAATTGAGGTTGATGGTTGATGATTTAAAAACAACCTTCAAAAGGCTTTGCCAGATAAAGAGGAATAAGCTGAGAAACTTAATGCTTTCTCATATAATAAAATATTTGCTTTTGCTCCTCTAGCCTTTTCATGATTTTCTTTCTTCCTTTCTTTCTTACTTTCTTTCTTGTTTTCTTTTATAATAAAAAAGAAAGAAAGGAGAAAGGATATCGTACGAAATGCTGTCATTTGAAAATCAGAATATAGAGTTCAAACAAGAATATGTTCCCGATATTCGCAAAGAAGTAATGGGGTTTGCCAATGCTTATGGCGGAACAGTCTATGTTGGAGTCAGAAAAGATGGTGCTGTCTTAGGAATTGATAATCCTGATGGGGTGATGCTACAAATAGTAAATTCACTAAAAGATTCAATATCTCCTGATGTAATGCAATTTGTAAAAGTAAACACAGTTGAGATAGAAGGCAAACAGGTTGTCGAAATTGATGTAACGACAGGAACGAATCGACCTTATTATCTTAAAGAAAAGGGCCTAAAACCTAGTGGAGTATATGTCCGAAAAGGCAGTTCCACACAGCCAATGACAGAAGAAGGCATCAGAGAAATGCTCATTCAAAACAGTGGCAGAGCCTTTGAACAGTGTAGAAGCATGAATCAGGAATTGACTTTTCAGACATTTTTTTCAGAAATGCAAAGCAGATCTCTAGAAGTCGGCCCCTCTCAGATGAGAACACTAAAACTCATTGGAGAAGATGGTCTTTATACGAATTTAGCTTTGCTGCTGTCAGATCAGTGTGAAATAACTACAAAAGTTGCACTTTTTCAGGGAACTGATAAAGAACAGTTCCGTGATAGAAAAGAATTTACTGGTTCTATTTTGAAGCAACTTGAAGATGTATATCAGTTCATAGATCTTGTAAACAAAACCAAAGCTACTTTCTCTGGACTTAATCGAACTGATAAGAGAGATTATCCAGAAGAAGCTGTAAGAGAAGCGTTGCTTAATAGTATTGTCCATAGGGACTATTCTTTTAGTGGCAGTAATCTTGTTAATGTTTACGAGGATAGAATTGAGTTTGTGTCTCTTGGCGGACTGGTTTCATGCTTGGAGCTAAAATCTATTTTTCTTGGAGTATCCATGTCGAGAAATCCTAACCTTGCAGCGATTTTTTATCGGATGAGGCTGATTGAAAGTTATGGTACGGGAATAGGAAAGATAGAACGCGTATATAAATCAAATCTACTGCAGCCTAAATTTGAAACTGCAAAGGGAGTTTTCAGAGTGACTCTTCCAAACAGAAATGAGGAGCATGACTCTAATATACAGTCCTACAGTGGCAATGACGGTGATATCTCTTTTAATGAACAGAAGAAACTTATCATTCAGTATGCAAAGGAAAAAGGCAGTGTATCAAGAAAAGAAGTTGAGAATTTGATTGGAGCAGGAACAACCAAAGCATTCAGGCTTCTAAAGGAACTCTGTGAGGCAAAACAGCTTGAGCAGACAGGAACAGGAAAGTTAAGAACATATGTTATCAAATAAACCTTTTACCTCTATTTCTACAAATCATATAAAAGTTTGTTGAGCGGTATTAAGGAGAAATTGAGCATTCTTTGTTTAAGGTTCCTTTGTTTAAACTTCCTTTAAAGTGTGAACTTAGTGCTAGTTCAAAAATTCGCCTTAAGATGATTACTTCTGAAATTTGCTAAATTCTGACGATTGTTAAATTCTGAGGATTTAGAAAACGCCCCTAAAAAAGCTATGCCGGATTTTGTCTAACATAGCTTTTTGTTTAACGTGGCAAGACAATCTTTTCTATGAAAAATTACTGGTGCATGAAGAAGCCAATAATTAAGATGATGCTTACGCCCCACATAACTGGAGTTACCTGACGGTATTTACCAGTGATCAGCTTTAATAGACAATAGCTTGCAAAACCGAAGCCAAAACCATTACCAATAGAATAGGTCATTGGCATCATGATCACGGTTAAGAAAGCTGGAATTGATTCAGAGAAGTCTGTAAAGTCGATACCCTGTACATTCTTCATCATCATAGCACCAACTACGATAAGAGCAGGAGCTGTTGCATAAGCAGGAATTAAGCTTGCAAGTGGTGAGAAGAAGAATGCTAATAAGAAGCAGATACCAACAACTACTGCGGTAAGACCAGTCTTACCACCAACATTTACTCCAGCTGATGATTCAACATATGAGGTTACAGCACAGGTACCCATGGTTGCTGATAATAAGGTACCAACAGAATCGGTCATCAGAGCCCTATCGCAGTTTTCAATCTTACCGTCTTTATCTACAAGACCTGCAGCCTTGGTAACACCGATTAGAGTACCGATATTATCGAATAGCTCAACAATGGTGAAAGTAAAGATGATTGAAATTAAACCATAATGGAAAGCACCTACAAGATCCATCTTTAAGAAGGTCTCCCCCATACCAGGGAAAGAGAAACTTACAACATCTGAGATGCCCTCAGGTGCCTTAGTTACGCCAAAGATCATTCCAATTACTGTTACGGTCACGATACCGATTAACATGGCTGCTCTGATTTTTAAAGCTAAAAGAGCGCCAATGATGAGTACTCCTAAAAGAGCTAGATCAACTTTGGGATCAGAGAAAGTACCTAAGGTGATCTTTGTAGCAGGAGATTCAACAATCAGATTTGAGCTTTGAAGACCAACGAAAGCAATAAACATACCTATACCGACTACGGTCGCAGATTTCAAACTCATTGGTACAGCATCAATAATCATCTGACGCAGTTTGGTAACAGTCAGCACAAAGAAAACTAAACCTGATACAAACACAGCACCTAAAGCTGTTTCCCAATTCAAGCCTACAGTCTTACATACATAGAAGGTAAAGAAGGCATTAAGTCCCATGCCAGGAGCCATAGCAACCGGAAGATTTGCAAAAAGGCCCATTGCAATAGTACATAAAGCAGCAGACCAGATAGTTGCAGCAACAGCTGCTTCTACAGGGATTCCTGCTTCTTTTAAGATTGATGGGTTAACAAAAATAATGTAAGCCATTGCTACGAAAGTAGTAATACCGGCAATGATCTCAGTGCGGACATTAGTTCCTTTAGCTTTTAATTTGAAATGACGATCTAAAAAGCCCTGATCGTTCTTTGAGATGGTGTCAGACATAATTTCCTCTGAATGAAAAATACCTGCTATAAAAGCGCTTTCAGTATATTTGAATTTACCTTAGTGTCAATGCTGATTGCATAAGAAATCGACTTTTACCAAGATTTGATAAATATCGTATTCACTAATGTGCTGACAAGCGTGCATATGCAAAACTTCTAGAGTGTTTTAAGACTGTTTTTGAAGAGTTTATTAAGAATTTTTGCAGAGAAAAATGGAGGCTTTATAAAGATACTTATATTGAGCTAAAGGTATATATTGTGTTGAATGCAAATATATTGAGAATAATTCCATACTTTGATGGTATTTAGTTTTACCTGTTGGTCAGGCAAAACAAAAAGCTACCATGATGGCAATAAAACCAATCACTATCAAAAGAGTCAGTACTAAACCTACAATAGATAAAGCAATACCTGTATAACACAGTTTTGTGCTTTCTGGATGCTTTTTTAAAGCTATAAAACCAAAGACAATACCTAAAACAGCTAAAGCTACACCTAGGAAACAACCTGCACCAGTAAAAATACTTATGATGGAGACAATTCCTAAAACAATCGGAAGATATTGCAAATGATAATCCTTACACTGATGCTTTAGATTGGATGATATTATATTTGACGCAGATAATATTGGCCACATAAAATTTGTACTATTTATTGTAGATTCATTCACTGTAAATATTCAAATTTATTTTTAGGTTCATTAAGTGTGCAATCTATTTTATGTGTCATATTTTTTTTGAAACAAGTTATCCAAAATATTTTTCAATCAAAAAACAAACTACCATCATTATGCCTGTATAAGAAAGAACTCCACCTGAAAAAATGATATTTTCGTCTTTTTTGTCTAATTCAAAAGGAATCGTATAGATAAAGACTACTCCTAAAATTCCAAAAATTGCTCCTAAGATAAAATATGACCAAGCAAAAAAGCTTATGAGTGATGCTATTCCAAAAGTAAGAGGAAGATATATCCAAAATCTCAAAATTCTCATTTTGTACTCCTAACAGAGTAACGTATAAATCTTGTACGATTTATTTTATGTACACTTAATGTAAGGGTGCAAGCGGATTTTTAGGATTATTTAGTAATCAAATCATTTTTCTGAAAATTAAGCTCTATTTGCTATAATTCATGCGTTACAAACAGTATAAGTTGCAAGACTTCAGTACTTGTTTATCAAGATCATTTATCAGAAGAAAAAGGTCAAATGGAAGAATTAGGTCTTACTAGAGTTCCTTACTATTCAGAACTTAGTGTGTTTAATCGAGATGATGTACCAAATGATGCTGTATGCTTAGTGCTTTCAGTCATGCTCTATTGGCATTCACTAGAAAAGTGCCAGAGATTTAATGCAAGAAATCATGTGCACCTTTTAGCCCGTAATTTAAGAAGAACTCCTGAATGTGTCAAAGAGTGCCTAGACTATCTTACAAGCTTAAAGATCTTAGATAAAAAAGAAGAAACTATCACCACAGAAAGTGACAATCCTGATAAAAAGACCAAATTAAACGAGTTATATACCCTAAACTTCCATGTACTCCATGAGCTGTTAAAAGAGCATAACCTGAATATTCCTGTAAAGATCCTGCGTTTGGCAAGTGACGATTACTTTGATATCTACTCATATTTATCACCAAAGAGAATGCCTTTAGTACAAGGTCTTGTAGGTATGGTCAAAGGTGGCATTTATGATGAAGCTGCTTTAAATGTCTGCAAGGTTATCTGTGGTATCTGCAAAGACGGTGACTATGAGGATTTCTCATATAAAGCATTAGCTCCTGGTTGGAGAATGTTAGCTCAGCCTCCTGCTACAGCAGAAGACGTCGTACAAAGATATTTAAGAGAAGGCGAGCGCTCTGTAGATATCGATCTTATGGATGGCTCTTTCTTTATGCCAGATGGTGATTACTTTGGAACTGAAAAGCATAAGATTTGGCATTCAGGTAAAAGTAAAGAACCTAGAGTTTTAGCTACTGCCCTATACCTTTGCTTTACAGCTTTAAGTCATGATGTAGAGTTCTATTCAGATCTAGATCTTGAAGAGCTAAAGGATGGCTTTGAACTTCTGAATAAATTTACAGGATTAAAAGGCAGATTATCTGAGGTGTACTTTAACTATAAAGACTTTACAGGAGATGCCCTTGTAAAGGCTAAAGTAGAGTACCAAAAGATATTAGAATCATTATCATAGATCATATTTGCCACAAGGTAATAATCAAATCTTTAAGGTGATAGTTTTACTTGTGGCAAAATACTAAATTGCCTAAATTTGAGCCTTTTCAATAATACACTGATGAGTTTTAGTGTCTTTTGAGTAGTTAATACCTACTAACAGAACTTCACCTTTATAGTCTTTAAAGAACTGTAAGTAATTCTTCTCTTTAATCTGAGTGATAGCAGTCTGTGCTGACTTATCATACTTTAACTCAATTAAAAGAGCTGGCTTGTTTACACCAGGCTTTGGAAGATACACTAAATTAGCATATCCTTTTCCTGTAGGTAATTCTCTTATAACGTTATAGGTATCAGTAGTACTTAAAACTAGTGATAATGAGATTACACATAACAATGAGTTCTCGTCATTGTAAGTTAGAATTGAGGTATGATCTTGATGAGCTTCATCAAAGACTTTAGCTACAGCATCAGAGTTTAATGACCAGATATCATTTAACAGGTCATATGACTTGCTTATAAGATTATAGACACCAGAGTATTTTTCATTATCTTCAACGATATTTCTAAACTGCTTTTTGATTTCTTCATTTGGAATATGAACTACAAATTTAGAAATATTGTCTACCCTGATATCTGAATCTGGTTTTATTGCGATGTACCCTAAATGAATGAGCAGAGTTAATACATCGTTCTTGGTCTTAAATGTAACCATATCATTTTGGAATTTAGCTACATTCACAACAACATCTTCGCCTGCTATTAACTTTACAATGTCATCTCTTAAGCCTTCCATGTTCATATCAATATATTCCTGAAGGCTTTCAAAGGTTTCTGTTTTGGTCCAGTAACTTCCAAATCTTTTTCTGCTGATGCTCTTTACTACAGAATTTGGATTATAAATATGAGGAACATCTGTAAAAGAGTAGCCATAATACCATTGCTGCATTTGATTAAAATTCATCTTGAATTCGTTACACAATGACTGAACTTCCCTCTCTGTAAAACCAATAAATGGAGCAAAGTTATCAGGATCAGTCATTGAAAATTCATTGAACATATTCAATGCACTCTGGTTACCGTACTTCTTAATTGGAAGAATGCCTGTCATGTAGGCTAGAGCAATATAGGACTGATCTTTAAAGATACCTTCTAACCATTCAAGATATAGTTTTAAACTTTGAGCATCTTCATTTTTCTCACGCATGATGCGATCCCATTCATCAATAATGAAGACAAAAGGAACTTTGCTGACAGAGAATACATCGTCTAAAGCTTCGTACAATTTGTCTGGAGAATTGAATACAACTTGCGGATAAGCTTCTTTTAATTCTTTTACTATTGAAGATGTGACAGACGAAATCATTTGATTAACATCATGACGTGCGCTATTAAACTCTAGCGACATGTTAATGAAAATAACATTATATTGATTTAAATGTTTTTTATAGCTTGGAGATTTTGCAATTTTGAGACTATCAAACTGGGATGAGCTGTCTTCACCTCTTGAATAGTAAGAACATAGCATTTGTGCTGTTACAGACTTTCCAAAGCGACGAGGTCTACAGAGACAAAAATATTTTTGCTTTGTCTTTATATACTTATTTATGATCTCAATTAAAGGAGACTTGTCAACGTATATAAAAGAATCTAATGATTCTTGAAAAAGATTTTTTTTCCTTATTTAAATACTTCGGCATTTTGTCTTCTCAAGCGATGGAATTGCTTTACATTCCTTATTATATATGGAAGGTTGCCATTTTCACACTACAAAAAAGAATTAAAAAAAAAAAGAAAAAATAAGAAAAAATAAGAAAAATCATAAGAAATTTTCAAAAAAACTTCTATTTTTTGCATTTTTTGCCAGTAAATTGTCTGTTCTTAAAAATTTGCCCTGTACACTGCCTCAAACTTATTTTGAGGATTATTTAATGTTCTTTAAATCAAAATCTGTAGAAAACAGTTTTCAAACTAAAGATCCTACCTGGTTAATTGTGTTAGGTTCTTTAACTCTTTTTGCAACCTGTATCTTTTGTGCCCTAGATGGTGCGTCACTTTCATCATCTCTATCATTTGCATTGGTGATCCTATTGAACATACCAATCTATGTTGGGATGTTCAAATATGAACCTGACTTTGAAAACTCTAATGAATACTATCTTTGTGACAGTGAGCTTTATAAGCTCTCAGGTTACGAGGAAGTACCTATCTTAGATAAAAACAGTAACTATAAGTTTACAGAAGCTACCCGTCTTATCGACAGGCATATTGAATCTCAAAAGGAAGAAAACCGTAACCGAGAGGATTATGTACCTATAAATCTGAATAAAGATGACATTGCTGCACTGACCATGGTCGCTGCTAAAAACATCACCAATAAGCTCTTTATTGGATATGGCTACGAGTTTTTACCAAAGCATGCAAGACGATTGGCAAAACTCCAGGAGCAGGGACTAAAGCAATTGCCTCACGGTAAAGGCTCTGCTCAAATTCATAATCTGGAAAGACGCCATAAGCCTCTGTTCATGTCTTTACAGAATATTAAAGATCATGCCATTGTTTTTGGTACTACAGGCGCTGGTAAAACCAGATTCTTTGATCTTTTAATTACTCAGGCCATAGAAAGAAACGATACTGTCATCATTATCGATCCTAAAGGCGATCACGATTTAAAGCGCAGAGCTCGTAGAATCTGTGCCTGTACTCATCGTGATGGTGCTTTCCATGTTTTAGATGTTAAAGATCCAAATTTAACCACATCTGCTTTTAACCTCTTTGGCTCATCCACAAGTGCCTCTGATATTGCAGATAAACTGACATCTCTTATGAAGCAGTCAACCTTTGATACTGACAGCTTTGCAAGTTATGGTCAGGAGGCTGTAGCCTGTGCTGTAACTGCCTTAGATTGTCTTGATTTACCTGTTGATATCTACCATATCTGCAATCATGCCAATATCGAAAGCTACTTTGACGGCATGGTAGCAGGTCTGTCTAAACTTACAGCTAAAACTCAAAACCGAGATCTTGCTGTGTACTTTGCAAGACTCTTAAAAGGTTATTCTATTGAAAAGCACCTTTACACTCATGTAAGAGATTTCTTAGTAAGCATTGGCGATGAAGCTCAATTAGATGGTATTTCTGATATAAGCGAGGATAGTCTTTTAGATCCAGAGGTTGCTTTATCTTTAACACCAGAGCAGTTATCAGCTCTTAAAGAGAAAGTAAAAGCTCAAAATGATGAGAATAATATCGTTGAAGCTCAAATTGCAGATACAGATGTCTCATCAGGTACTGATAATTATGCTGATAATGGCAGCAGCCAGACAGGTAATTTTGCTGATAACAGCAATACCATAAAAACAGAAACTGACTCTAAAGAGACTGAAATAAAACCTAAAAGACGTGGTCGTCCCCCTAAAAAGAAAGTAGAAGACACAACTTCAGCTACTGCTGTTGATACAAAAGCATCAGGTACAAGCAAAAATGAGACTAAAAAGACTACAGCTAAAAAGAAAAACTCAAAGCTTAAGAACGTAAAAATTCAGGTCAAGGCAGCAGCTTTTCTTACCTATTACAAGTATCTAAAACAGCACTCAAATTTGGATACTGATCCTGAATTTGAAAAGCTGATATCTATGACTGTAAAAGAACAGTCTTTCTTTGAAAGAACCACTGCAAGTATTAAGACCGTACTTAATACCTTAAACAGTTACAACCTAAAACAGATCTTGTCAAAGAGTCCAACTCAAACCGATTTTTCAGATATCTACCAAAAGAATAAGGTCTTTTACTGCGCACTGCATTCAATGTCCAATGCCTCCTTAAGCTCATATGTAGGTAAGTTACTTTTATCAGATCTAAGTTCTTTTGCAGATCATATTTATTCAATGGATGAGGATTTACATGCTCTTAATAATCATAGTGCAAATGATAGGTTGCGCCATGCTGATGATGTATTTAGTAAAGTAGACAGTGCTTTTAATACCAGTTTAGATGGCAAACTAAATGGCAACATAGGTTGCAAACAAAATTACAACATCAATGACAATTTACACAGTCATGAGGCAGATTTTACTGATGTGGCTGGTGATGATAATGTCGATCCTGATGCAAAGGCTGCCCTAGCTCTTAGTCGTGAACTTGTAAATATGGATGAAATAAACTCTTTTATTGAGGAGAAAAAGGCTGAAAAAGAACAGAAACAGCTTCGTTATAAAGCTTTAAATCCTGAATTTGACAAGGTCATGAGTATCTTACAGGCCCCAAAATTTGACAAGGTAAAGCAAAGACGCAAGGTAAGTATCTTTATTGATGAGGCAAGTGAGGTGGTTAATGAAGCATTACTGCAGCTTTTAAACAAAGCTCGAGGTGCCGATTTTTCAATTACGATTGCAACGCAGACTTTTTCTGATTTAGCTAAAAGATGTGGTTCAAAAGATGCTGCCATGCAGTTAATCGGTAACTGCAACACCATGTATTCTCTAAGAGTAAAAGATGAAGAGACAGCATCTGTCATCACCTCTTCCTTACCTAATACCACTTTCTATACTAAGAACATCTCTACAGGCACAATGTCTGATACCTATAAAGAGAATTACAAAGACTCAGCCTCTATAAGTGCTAATACCTATATCGACAGGATTTTCCCATCATCAGCTCTAATGGAACTTCCTAACTTTGAGTATGTGGCAAAACTCTCTGATGGACGTTTTGTCAAAGGTGTAATTCCAATTCTTACAGACAATAAGCTGCGTGATTAGTATGGTTTTAGAAGATTGTGACTTTACTGCTTTGCATTACTTCCCTGCTTTTAGGATTGATGCAAAGCTCTGCTTGCATCAATTTTCATCTGTTTTATGTTTAATTATTTAGATAACAACCAAGGATCAATACAGGACAGGATCATATGTTCGGTTTTACTTTTAAAACATTAAGACTTTATGTAATCGGTTTTATCATTTTGCTGTTTATCTTAAGTGCTGATTACTTAGGCCCCAGTACTAAGGTTATCTTTTATGAAGAATTAGATGACTTTTGCTATATCTTTTCTCATAACTGTGAAGACGCCTTAGTAAGGATAGGTAAGATTGCTGATTTAATAAAACCAGTTCTGGTGGTAGCAAAGGTTGTGGACTTAGATAAAGTTATCTTATTGCCAGTTATCAGGATCCTCTTTTTGGCAATAGGCTTTGGTAAGTATTTAGTAATGCTGACTTTAGCAGGATTTGCACTTGGCAGAATCTTAAGATTTCAGGCAATTTAGGATTTTAAGACACCAATTATCTTAAAGATTGTAGGTGGATTTTCCTATGAGTTTGTAACCTTGGTTTTACTCGTGCTCTTATTTCAGGCATTTATATCCTGTGCTTACATCTTAACCTTTTTCTTTTTGTTTCTGCCAGCGCTGTGCGGTATCAGGATAGGCTCAGCCTGCTAAAATCTAATTGTTTCATCCAGTATAAGGTGATTTCGCTAATGGGTAAAGAGTTTGTCAATCTGGTATCTACCATCATCACGTTTCGTCTACTCAAAGCTGTTTCTAAGACAAATCTGTTAGATAAGATGTCGTTTGGTGATTTGATTGATGATTTAGGCACTGCCTGGGGATTGACTGACTCTTTTAATAGTGAAAAGCCTCAAAGTTCAGATGATAAATGGGTTCACACTCTTGACTGTGTTATAGATGAATTAGAAAAACTCGATTTGTCCATTCCTGCTCCTAAACCTGAACTCCAAAAAAGAGGTAGAAAACCTAAAACAAAAGAGGACAAACCGAAAAGACCTAAAGGTCGTCCTAAGAAGATCTTATCTACACCCTAGTACGGCAATCTGTGAAAGTTTTAATAAATTTATTTTTGAGAATAGGATTTTAATTGCAGGATATGCTCTTCAATCTCTTTGATCACGCTTTTGAAGATCTCATCACTTTTACCTGTAGGATCTTCTAAATGCCAGTTATCATCAAAAGGTCTACCTATAAAAGGACAAGACAAACCATAGTCATCAACTGAAAGCTTACATGGGTCATATTTAACATCAGTGTCCTGATTTTGCTTGTCTGTTTTTAAGATAGAGTCTTTTTCTGGAATTAGAGCACTTCCATTATCATCATTTACGCTCTTTTCTGTATTATTACTGTCTTTAACACAATGGTTATAAAACAGAGTATCAAGATCAATTAAAGGAGTCTCCTGTAAAAGATGAGAGACTAAGATCACTGCTAAGGCACTATCATCAGCACTGTCAGCATTATTTTTTGCAAAGTCATAACGAGCAGATAATGGTGTAAAGTCTCCATTATCTAACATAAAATGAGCAAAGTTACAGATTAGCTCTGTCTTTAAAGTACCTTTACCTTTGCAGCAATCTAATACCTTAAAACAAAAGCTTTCATCAAAAGAAGAAGGACGAAAGTCATCATTTGAAAACATTTCGTAGCATTCAAAGGCTTCATTATTGCAATTTATCTCAGTGCATTTTTGTCTGTAAAGCAACTTTGTAAAGTAGTTATAAGCAAACTTATCATAAGAGAGAGCACTATTATCTCTGATAAGTTTTGATGTCACCTCTTCTAACAACTCGCCTTTAAACTGCAAAGAGCCTGATTTTTTACATCTTAAAGCATTATTTACAAGTGTATAAGGATTAATGGTGAAACCTAACTTATCCTTAAGTCTTGCCTTAAAGTTTTGGTTTAATGATCTGATATTGTTTGAACCGTTTACTTTGGTATTTTTATTCTCAAGAGATAACATAGCTCGCTCCTTAAAAGTGTTTTTATAAAAAAAATAGGTGTAGTCTATACCTATTTATTACTGATTAAAAAAATTTAGTTTTGCCATTCTGTCTGTTTTGACTCAAGCGCTTGAAAATAGGCTGCAACCTCAGTGTATAGATCTGGGAACTTCACTTTTGTAAACTCCACAGGAGCATAGTGATTAGGTTTATAGTCAACACAGCAGTTATAACGAGTAATCCCGTCATCCTCATCTACTCTTTGAGTATGGGTGTGACCGTGAATAATCCTGGTACAGAAACCTGTTTTGTCACCAATAAAGCCACGTGTAGCCTTTACAAACTTGCAGTACTCTTCATCCATTAGTCTTCCATTAAAATCCGCCTTGCCTGTTACAGGAAAGTGACATAGAAAGTAATCCCCAAAGATTAAATATCTGTTAACTGACAAAAAGCCTCACTTTCTGTAAAACGAGTCTTTATACCAGTCATGATTGCCTTTAATTAAAACCTTACGCCCTGGCAGCTTTGTAATGATCTCAGTCATCTTTTGACCTTTGTGATTCTTTTTGAAGGTTAAATCTCCTAAAAAGATCACCATGTCATTCTCTTTTACAGTATCTCTGTATTGAGCTAACAGGAAATCATCAGACTCTTCAATCCCCTGCTCTGTAAAGTCAAAAGGACGGTTACAATATTGGATGATATTTTTATGACCTAAATGAAGATCACTTGTGATAAATAAACGTGGTGCATCAACTCTATCCTGTACTGTCGACATATACTGATCTCCTTTTAAAGTTTGAAACTTGAATAACATACTTTATCATATTTTCAGTATATACAATACCTTATTATTTTCAAGTAATTTTTTAGGTATTTTTTATATCTAAATTACGTCAAGCTGTGATTTTAGTTCTACAATTCTGTACACTAGATTAACAAAGGTTCAATTAAGTTTTATTTAGCTTTAAGAGATAACAGCATGAAAGAGCTTACAGATAAAGTAAACATGGATAACTTAAGTTTTATAATAAAAACCTTAAGAGCAAAAGCTACCTCTATGACATTCTTTAACAAGTCAAATACCAAATGGTTATTTGAGCTTGCTGTTGCCTTTTATCAATTTAAAGATAAAAGCTCTGATGAACTTGTCTTTACTGAAGCTAAATATAATGAACATGGATGCCAGGACTCTTTTTTAGATGATTTAGTTACCTGTATTAACTCTAATGAGATTAGAGAGAGTGATAATCCATATGTAAAAGATTTTTTACAGTGGATAGGTGCAAAGGTAACTGATTCAAACAAGTCTTGCTTAAAAAATAGCTATTTAAATGATATCTCTGTTAAAGATAACAATGCTAAAGAAAGCTATCTTGAAGAGAACAATAAAAAAGAAAATAAGGACAGAGCTTGTACCAAAACTTTAAACACTGATGCTTTAAATAAGCTTGGTATCAGTGTTTATGAATCTTACCCATATACAGCATTAAAGGCCGATCTGTGCAGATTCATCAATAAGTTAAGATTTGAAAAGTTACAGGACTCATTACGTGATGGGGCTTCGCCTAAAGGCAAAGATGACAGTAACCACCCTAGCTCTGTAAGCGCTACTGACGTAAGGAATAAAGGTACAGTTTTAGATACTGATACTGTAAATTTTGAGAACTACTTTAATGCAGCTGATGAACTAATCTTAAATACCTTTTTCCATGAACAGAGACTTGTAAAGGTACTTTGTGATTACCTTTATAAGACCTCTAATCAGGAGCACGATAAGGTACTCTTTTTATCTAATGTTCTGACTTATGCTGAATACACACTTTTGCATGATCATAACTGTAACATTGACAGTTATGTCAATGTCGACAGTAAGATGAGTATTGATGCCAAAGTAAACTTTGAGACCTGCAAGAAATTTGATGAGAACGATAACAAATATAGTTCACTCAAAACTTCTCACCTCAATTCTTCTCATGAGGATAACTTAAAATCAAACTCTGACAACTTAGATAATAAAACTGTCTTTTTGCATTACTATGAAAATCATCTATTACATGAAGAGCTTAAGCATAAAGAGGATGACACAACTGATGTTGGTGATACTTCATATTTATACTCACCATCATTAGAGCTTAACTTCATAAGAGAACTGTTCTTAAAACTTAAAAGCCCATTAAAACCTTATGTTTCAAGACAGAAGTTAATCGATAATCCTCACAGTGCAGCTTTTGTCTGTCAGGATCTCTTTAAAGGTGATATTCAGAATCTGTGTAAGTACTATTACTCTTTATATAACCTCTTAAAGAGAACTGTACAAAAGCGTTTTGTACTCTTTGTTCCTCATGTCATTACCTACACTAATGCAAATGAAGGTGTCTTATTTAGAAAGACCTTATTAGAGGATGATTACTTAAGAGCTGTCATCAGATTACCAAGATTCTTTAGTGCTAATAAAGATCTTTTAATTGATGTATTGTTATTTGATAAAGACAATGTAAGCAATGCAGTGACAAAAGAGCATGGAGAAGCTTTAAGGCAAGTTTCTTCAGGCAACAAAGGTATTGGTAACACAATTGCAGATACAAAAAGTACTGATAAAAAACTGTTATTGTGTAACCTCTCTACAGCAAACTGTCTTGATGATAAGCTCTCATCAAGAGCTCACAGTGTCTTAGCTTTAAAGACTATAGATGAGGTATCTCGTGCCTTATCAAGTTTAGCTACAGGTGCTTTGCAAAAGAATTCAGAACACTGTAAGTTTGTCTTAGCTGAATCTATTAAATCAAATACAGATAAGCTCTGTAAGTTAGATCCTACAGCTTATGTATCCCCAAAAGATGTCTTAGACAGTGTAGCCTACGTTAAAAAAGGTACCGTAGAGTTAGAAAAGGTAGCTACTATCTATAAGGCTTTAACCTGCAAATCACCTTTAGATACTGATTTTAAAGAGACTCTATGTGAGTTAAATTTAAACGATGTACCAGAGAGTGGCATCATTACAACTGTACCTAAAAAGGTTGAAGTTGAACTTGGACTGAAACAAGCTAAACGAAATCTGTTGATTGATGGAGATGTAGTGATCTCTGTAAAAGGTGCTGTAGGTAAAGTAGGTTTCTATAAAGAGGGACAAAAGAAAGTCATGGCAGGTCAGTGCTTTGCAATTATCAGATCAAAAGATCCTGATCTATATTCTCAGGAAATGCTCTTTGCCTTATTAAGAAATAACAATATGCAGGACTATATTAAAACTAAGATCACTGGAGATAAGTTAAAGGTTTTGCAGTTATCTGAGTTAAAAGCAATTCCCCTACCTGCTGCTACAGAGAGCATGAAAGCAAAGGCTTACAAGATTACTCAAGACCTCTATGATTCTCAGTTAAAACTAATAGAAGTAGAAGAGATCATAAAAGCTTTAGGTCAGTTAAAAATTGACTAAAACAGCAGTAAAGCAATGTTATTAACCACATCATATGGATGGGTATTGTTTTACATCAAGGAAGTTTCAAAGCTTTAAATCAGGACAAGCTACCAGAAAGTAAGCTACAGGAGGTTTAATACCGATGCCTGTAGCGCTGCATAGTCTAACTACTTTAGCTTTTTACAAGTTATAAAACAGTTTTTACCAGCAAAGGTTATGCCGTAAGCATAGATGCTTTGAATCATTCTGTTACTCATAAAAGGTTCTGAGTAATTCTTCTCTTCTATTTGAGACAGTGCTGTTTCACTTAAGGTTACCAAATCTGAACCTATAGAAGCTGATTTAAGCTCAATGATTGCTACCTTTCTACAGTCAATATCTTTAAAGAGAATATCAGGATATCCATCACCTGATTCATAGTTAGAGTGGTATTCACCTAGATTATCTTTACAGTTAGTAAAGATACCATTTAAGAAACCGTGGTAGTAGTTCTCGTGAGGAGCTTTAGTTGCAGTATCTCTTACTGATACAAATGAACGTAATAAAGGACTTAACTTGTTCTGTACAAAATCAACATTACCTTCTAATAGAGCATTAGATATGTTTAAAGCAAGGTTATCTCTCTTTACAACGTTTCCAAATCTTTCTTTTATATTATTGTTAAAGCAACCTAAGATTTCTAAATTAGGAATTCTTGCAAAGACATTTTTATTAGTTGAATGGTCTTTAGATAACTCTTCATCATCTGACTTTTCCCAGTCTAGGGTCAGGTAACCTGTATGTAGGAGTAGTGACCAGAAATCATCAGAGTTATGCTCTGATAAAGTGTCATAGTTCATGGACTCGTTTAACTTAAAGCTAATTGACTTACCATCAACTAAGTCCTGCATTTTTTTGTTGTCGCTGTCAGTTAAATAGCCTAAGTAATCATATAGGGATTTATCTGAGGTAGTTCCTAACCAGTAGTTATTGGTTCTAATTGAATCTGTTTCACCATTTAAGTTGTATTTATAGTTCTCATCAATGAAATTGACTACATCCCATGGGCAGAACATCTCTTTATCACAGAATTTATAACCGTCATAATGCTCTTTAACTTTTTCAGAGAAGTTTTCTAGTTCATAGTCTTTTAAGAACTTTAAGGTTTCATCTTTAGTAAAACCAATGATGCCTGTTAAATCTTTATTTGTAGCTAGAACTGTATTTACCTTAAAGTTATTTACACCTGTAAATAAGCTGTTCTTAGCTACCTTTAAACAACCTGTAATTACAGCTTTACTAATAGCCCCTTCATCACCAGGAGTGGTTTTTAATAAATCAAAAAAGCCTTTCATAAAGGCAACCATCTTTTCATGGCAGTCTGCCACAAAGTCAGGTCTGTTCTTATATAGAACTTTGTTTACTCTATCGCGGTATGAAGCTGCTGCTAGTGGTACATCGTACTCATCTATTAAAAGAATGGCACGTCTTCCATATTCTTTATATAAGAGTCCTGATATAGTCCTTAAAGCATCTTTTACAGTTTGCTGATTTTCGATTTTAAGTAAGTAACTTTTGGTGGTTAAGTGTTCTAACTCTTCTTTATCGGATTTATCTAATTTATTACTATTCTTTAGATAGCTGTATCTTAAAGCAACATCATATACAGCTGAGGCAAAACTCTCATAAAACTCTTTAAAATTAGTACCGTCTACTTTTTTTAAAGTAATGGTAATAACAGGACACTGTCCCATGAACTTATCACAGAACTCTTTATCCTCTAAGATTTTGGTACCTTTAAAGAGCTCTAATTGTTTTGAGTTATCAAAAGGCTTTTCAGGATTGATTTTCAAAAATGAGTCAAACATGCTTATGAGCAGAGTCTTACCAAAACGTCTTGGACGGGTAAATAACATTACAGCAGATTGATCTGTAAATACTGTCTTAAGATAAGGAGTCTTGTCGACGAAGTAACAGTTTCCTTCTCTTAATAGAGGAAAAGCATCCTTTCCGTATGGTAATGCTAAGAATTGTTTGTTGCTCATTATGGTGTTCCTAGTTTACTTCTTATTTATCAATTATACACAATAAAAATTTGGGGAATTGTAATTACTGGCATTTATTGTAAGTACAACAAAGTTTGCAGTGATCTTTTTATAAGTTTGCACAGATCTTAAGATTGATTTGAAATGATCTTGAACTTTAGTTGCAGAGAGCTTGAATGAGGTTTGCAGTGATCCTGCGTTTAGTTTGAAAATGATCTTAAGGTAGATTTCAGCCATTACCACTAAGACAATTAAGGCACTGTATGTATCTGATAATTTCACACAGTGCCGTACTTAGATTTTATAAGATTCATTAAATTCTGTTTAAAAGATTCGCTTTTAAACTTTTAAGCTCTTATCTTATTAAAATCCCCTATTATTATGCATTGTCTTTTACAAAGTCAGTTAAAGCTTTATCTAAAAGCTTCATAGCTTCATCAACAACTGACTTTTTAATGTTTAAAGCAGGAGCCAGTCTTAATACATCGCCATGAGCGGTTAAGGTTAATAACTTATGCTTAAAGCATTCTTTTTGCAGAGCACCTGACTTACCTGAGTATTTCTTGTTTAAAACAAGACCCATAAGTAATCCTTCACCTCTTACATCATCAAAGACATGATGCTTTTCATCAAGTTTCCTGATTGAGGCTTTAATGTACTCAGAGGTTGCTTTTACATTCTCTAAGAACTTCTTATCACTTACTTTATCAAGTACATAGCAACCTACAGAGCAGGCTAAAGCATTACCACCAAAGGTTGAACCATGGGTACCAGGGACGAAGTGTTTAGCAAAGTTATCATAGGTTAAAACAGCACCTATTGGCAGACCTGAAGCTAAACCTTTAGCTGAGGTTAAGATATCAGGCTTTACAGGTGTCTGCTCATAAGCATACAGAGTACCTGATCTTGCGACACCGGTTTGAACCTCATCAAAGATTAAAGCAGCATGGAACTTATCGCACAGTTCACGTACTTTTACTAAGAAAGCATCATCTGCTTTAATAATACCGCCCTCACCCTGAATTGGTTCTAAGATCACAGCACAGGTCTTATCTGAGATGGTCTTTTCAAAGGTTGCAATATCATTGTATGGAATATGGGTAATAGCAGCAGGCTTTGGACCGAAACCATCTGAATAACTCTCCTGACCGCCTACGGTTACAGAGAAGAAGGTTCTGCCATGGAAGCTGTTTACAAATGAGATGATCTCATTCTTCTCTGCGCCATAGTCATCAAAAGCAACACGACGAGCTAATTTTAAAGCTGTCTCATTAGCTTCAGCACCTGAATTTACAAAGAATACTTTGTCATAACCTGTAAGTGAGGTTAACTTCTTAGCTAATGACAGTGTGTACTCGTTGCAGAAGATATTACTTACATGAATTAAGTTCTTGCAGGTCTTTTTAATTACCTTCTGAACTCCATCTGGAGTATGACCTAAACAGTTAACGGCAATACCTGAGGTTAAATCAACGTACTTGTTACCTTCATTATCAAAAACATATGAACCATGAGCCTTCTTAATAACCATGTTCATTGGGGTGTAACAAGGGAACATTACCTCGTCAAAAGTTTTTCTGGTGATTTTCATATTAGTTGTGATCCTTTACATTGTAGATATATGCCACTTCATCGCACTTTTCACGCTTTGGACAGTTTTCGCAGTCTTTTAAAATCTTCTCAGGCAGAGCTTCAATAACTGTTTTCTGGAAGCCTACTTTTGAGAAGAATTCAGGACTTCTTGTAAGCACAAAGACTCTTTGAATGAACATCTTAGAGGCTCTCTTTAAGAGGTAGTTTACAATCGCCCTGCCCTGTCCCTGTCGCTGAATTACAGGTGATACACCTAATGAGCGTATTTCAGCCAAACCTGAGTCATAAACATATAAACAGGCACAGCCTACAACCTTCTCATCCTTGACGCAGACAGCAAATGTCTGAATACCACGGATAATGTCATTCCTTTTGCGAGGAAGATTCTGTCCCTGCTTTGCCCAGTACTCAATCATATCCATAAGAGAGTCAACATCAGCTAAGGTTGCCTGTCTTACGGTGAAGTTTGCTTTTTCCTGTTTTAAGAACACCTGATTTACAGTAACTAATGCTTCATTAACCTTAGTCAGATCCTCTTTTGACATTAACTTCTTGTCATAAAGATCAACAACCTTGTCATAAAGCTCTTCTAATGTGTTCTGTTTGATTTCATCTAATAATACAAATGATGATGAATTCTGATTTATAGGTGGCATATAGATGTGTCTCCACGATTTATTTAATCTGACTTAGCCTTTTAATATATAAATGCCTGTTAATAGTTTTACTATGCTTTAAAGCCCGCAGTACATATTAAGATTTCTTATTTTTAAATCTGACAATGTTTGTTTATAAAAGTTTGTTTATAAAAGTTTGTTTATAAAAGTTCTTTTCTAAAACATTGTCTTTTATGTACTGCAAAAGCTATTAGACATTGAATACTGTGCCAAGCCGAGACCGGGAGATTAGATTTTTAGCAAGATTTGGATCTTTGAATGAGGCAATGTATACAGGCTTTTTGATAAGCTTGGTTGCATCAATTGCACTCTTTACTTTAACTGTCATGCCACCTGAGATAGTACCATCAGCAATTAAAGCATTAACTTTATTCTCATCAAGCTCATCAATGAGCTTGCCTTCTTTATCAAGGACACCTGGGACGTCTGAAATGTAATACAGAGGTGCGTTTAATACTCTGGCAATTGCCAAAGCAGCATCATCGGCATTTACATTGTACAGATCACCCTTTTCATCATGTGCTAAAGAAGCAATGATTGGTGTATATCCGTTTTCAAGAAGTAAAGAAAGATACTTTGAATCGTTAGGTTCAACGGCGCCTACCATGCCTAAATCCTTTGATAACTGTCTTACAGTGATGGTCTTACCATCACTTGCTAACATACCTAAAGCATTCAGACCGTTTTTAATAGCTAATGCCTGTAAACCTTTGTTGCACATACCAGCTAATGCTGAGCTGATGTATGGCATCTGTTCACGAGGACTTACTCTTAAACCGTTCTTCTTTTTCACCTCAAGATTTAAAGCTTTAAACAAAGCATCAACTTCTACTCCACCACCATGAACAACTACTAATTTTTGTCCACGGCAGGCAGTGAAAAGTTTAGACAGCTCTTCAACGCCGCCTAATGCTTTGCCACTTAACTTTACAACTACTGTGTTATCTAACATATGAGGTACAAACTATTCCTGAAATAGCCTTAAAACTGTGCTTACGCCTTAATTAAAGACATGAAACGATTATACATACGCTTTAATTTAAAATTCAAGAAAAGAATAGTTTGAAAGGAAAATCCCCGATTTGGTGCTATATAAAGGTGAACATTTATAGCCGGTTATCATTTTTAGCTATCGCTTGAAGGCGTTCAGATGAGGTTGCACTTCAGGAGATAAAGTTAAGAGAATGTTGGTTCTTACTGACATTTGCAAGTAAAAATCTTCATTCTGAGTAATGTAAGATACATGATCTTCTTAAGTTGCAGTGCATGGTATAAAATAAGTCTTTTATTTTTTTGTTAAACTTGATTTGAGGCATTGCAAAATCAAGTCTTTTATGCTTTACTAATCATGTATTATTATGTAAAGGAGATATTTGTAATGCACGGAGGTAAGCGTGAAGGTTCAGGTAGAAATCCACTACCAGATGACAAAAAAAAAATAGCCAAAACTATTTATATCACTCCTACTCAAAATGATGATATCGAACTTTACGCTAAGGGAGATAGTTTCTCTGAGAAATGTCTTGATTTAATAACAACACAGATAGAACGAAGAAAGAGATTTAATAATAGCGAAGTTACGTTTATTGATTTATTTGCTGGATTAGGAGGCATACGCTTAGGCTTCGAAACGGCATTCAGAAAAAAAAGGCTCATTCCTACCAGTATTTCTATTACGTTTATTCAAACACACCTATTAACGATTGGCAATTATGGCGACAACACACATAGATCGAGATCACAATGATGTAGCAGTGGTTTTTTACCAGTTTTGGGCAGATTTATCTGCCTTTTGTTGTGCTTATTTTATTAAGTCATCACAAAAAGACTCAGTTGATACGGTTATTGGACAGTTAGTTTGTAACATTGCCTTCATATTTGCGTATAAACTGACATTTTCATTTTTTAAGAAAATGTGGTGGCTCCTGGTGAAAAGGGAAACTTTTTCTTTACCCTACCTAGATTGCGCACCTAACTTCGGTCTACCTTCGCCCCTAACTTCGGTCTAGCAGAACGCTATATTTTCGGTCTACCTCAACTGTTTAAAATTGCCTTTGGCATATTTTGATCAGTAGGAGCAGAATCTCGGATCGTTGGAGTAAGGGTTGTAAGATCCTTGGAGCAGGATCTGCTTGGACAGGGACTGCAAAGCAGGTAAACTACATCAACCAAATTTCATCAGAAATTTCTAAAGCTTGCAGTAAGATCCTTTAGCCAAGCATCGTCACATGGATTAAGCAGTGAAGCTAAAAGATCATCTTGAGAAACTGCAGATGAGTTATCATCTACTTTGGAAAAATTCTCTGTAGAGTTGCTCTGAACAGGTGCTCAGACAACTCGTACATGTGACGTTTCTCCTCCTGAGGTACTTGATAAATCAGATTTTCTGCTTTCATGATCTCTGGAAGAAAACTCTCCTGAGAAGGAATTTTGGTCAGAAATTCCATGATCTGAGGATAACTCTTCTCCCTGTGTTCGATAATACACAACTGTTGAATTGTCTTCAGAGTTCTCTCTTCCAGATCTTCTGACAGAGCCTCTGGAAGATGCACGTAAAGATCCATCAACTGATGTTCAATCATAATAGGCATCAGCTCCAACTCCTGCAGCATTTCTGACAAAGGTAGAGACTGTTTTCTCAATTTTGCCATTTCCTTACTGTTCATCGTATCTGAAGCATCCTCGATTTCCTGATCTTTCATTTTCATGTAATTGAGAAGTTCATTTTTCAGAGTTAATTTCAGAAGATACATCGGTCTGAACTGCTCTAACTTCTCCATATGTTTGAGCAGCATCGGATGCAACCTGATATCGTCATTCTGAGTTTCAGACAGATACTTATCGAACATCTTTTTCCAGTCAGGAAAAGTCAGACTAAGAGGAAAGTTCATTTCGTCTGTCTGAAAATCCTGTGTTTTCTCTGGAATGTCCAGTTGCTGTAGAATCAGCTCTAGTCTGTCGCTAGAAAACCAATCCGTCTCTTGATGATATTGATAGTCCTGGTCTGACAGTAGATTATCCATCAAAGCCTTAACTTCTAATGCCTGAGAAAGTTCCTTCTCGGTTAAATCAAAATCATCCATTTTCATTCTCCAAAAGAGTAGTAATTATTTTATTTAGTATAGTTTATACTATTTACCTAAACCAAATGCAAGTGTTTTTATAATTTTCATTCAGGTCTTTATTTTTTGATTTTTAAATCGATGAAGGGTAAGTGAGGCTTGTTGCGATGATTTAGAAACAAAATAGAAACAAGTGCGTTTACATGACGTAACAGCGCCATTATGATGATGGGAGTGAGTTTGTTCTTAGGCAAAATTACTTTTACATGTATTGATTCTGTGATCTTAATCTGTAATCTTAAATTGCCTGTTATTTATCAGGTTTGCCATCTTTGTTTTGATGTAAAATTTCTTACTGGCTGCTGGATTTAAAAGCTTGATACAAGTGCCTTTTATTGGATGTTAGCTTACAGGTTTTAATAGGTTAATTAAGCAGAGTTCATGATGTTTTCATCCAGGCTTTAATGATTTGCTTATTTACCTATACAGAATTACCTTTGAAGGGCTAATTTTCTAGTCAAGATAAACATACTTTGCTATGATCACTCGTTCTAGCTTTTAAAGCAGTTAACTATGCTGTGTACTACAGCTACTCATTCTTCCTTACCTTAAAGACGACTTTATGAATAATTCAGAAAATACGATTGAAACTCCCCTTTCGCTCAATAAAAAGAAGATGTTGATCTTAGCTGTTCAGCATATGTTCGCCATGTTCGGTGCTACTATCTTAGTACCAATCCTTGTCATGGGCTTTTTTAAAAATGCCACCGGTGAAGAATTAACCTCCGGTCTTACAGTTTCAGTAACTTTATTCTGTGCAGGTGCCGGTACTTTAATCTTCCACTTATGTACCAAGTTACAGGTACCAGCCTTCTTAGGATCATCATTCGCTTTCTTAGGAGGTTTCTATACCATCGCCAACTTCAATACCGCTATGTATGCTGATATGGCTGTAAATGATAAGGCAGCCTATGCCTGTGGCGGTGTGGTGGTAGCAGGTTTGGTTTACCTAGTTATGGCAGCTATTATTAAGTTAGTAGGTATTGCTAAGGTCATGAGATTCTTACCACCAGTTGTTACTGGTCCTATGATTGTTTGTATCGGTCTGTCTTTAGCACCTGTTGCGATTGCAAACTCTTCAGTTAACTGGCCTTTAGCCTTTGCAGCAATCTTAACCGTAATCGTATTTAATATCTGGGGACGTGGCATGTTAAAGCTCATCCCTATTTTAATGGGTGTGGTACTGCTCTACATCGTAGCTTTAATTTTAGATATCGCAGGCTTTACTAATACTGATGGCTCAGCAATTATTAACTATGCCTCAATATCTAGTGCTTCATGGGTAGGTCTGCCACCATTCCAAATGTGCAAGTTTGATTTAACCGCTATCTTAGTAATGGCTCCAATTGCAGCTGCTACCATGATGGAGCACATCGGTGATATGTCAGCAATCTCTGCTACTGTGGGTAAGAACTTTATTGCAAAGCCTGGTCTTAACAGAACCTTATTAGGTGATGGTTTAGCTACAGCCTTTGCAGGCTTCATCGGTGGTCCTGCTAATACTACCTATGGTGAGAACATCGGTGTTTTAGCAATGTCTAAAGTTTATGAGCCTAAGGTTGTAAGAATGGCAGCATTACTAGCTATTATCTTATCTGTAGTACCTAAGTTCTCAGCTATCATTTCAACCATGCCAACAGCTATCATCGGAGGTATTTCCTTTATTCTTTACGGTATGATTTCAGCTATTGGTGTAAGAAACATTGTTGAGAATAAAGTTGATCTCTCAAAGTCACGTAATCTAATTATTGCAGCTGTGATCTTCGTGTCAGGCTTAGGCTTTAAAGACGGTTTAACCTTCTCTGTTTTTGGTACTTCTGTAACCTTAACCTCACTTGCTATTGCTGCAATTGCAGGTATCGTTTTAAATGCAGTATTACCTGGTAACAAATACGTTTTCGATGAGAACGCCATTGAAAACGAGATCCACCACAAGGCTTAGCCTTGTTAAGTAAAAGAACAGACACAGTCTGTTCTTTTATTGAATGTTATTTTTACTGATGTTACTTTGGTAGAAAATTATTTTTATTGAGAGTTATATTGGCAGAAGCTCTCTTTTATAGAAAGCTACTTTTAGATAACTGACTTTTAAAACAGTTTTCTTTACAGATAAAGGCATAGACAAATTTTAAAATTTAGTAGATTGAAAAAAGGATAAATAGAATGGATTTTACAAAACAGCCTAACATTACAATCTTCAAGCACCCTCTTATCAAGCACAAGATCTCTTTATTAAGAGATAAAGAGGCTTCTACTAACAAGTTCCGTACTTTAATTGAAGAAATTGCAATGCTAGAAGCATATGAAGCTTTAAGCGATTTACCTTTAAAAGAAGTTGAAGTTGAGACTCCTCTTGAGAAGTGCAAGACTCCAATGTTAGATGGTTTAAAGCTTGCTATTATCCCTGTTCTAAGAGCAGGTTTAGGTATGGTACCAGGTCTTGATGCTTTAGTACCTTCAGCTAGAATCGGTCACATTGGTATGTACCGTGATGAGGTAACTCACAAACCAGTTCCTTACTACTGCAAGTTACCACAGAACCTTGAAGAGAGAACCTGTGTGATCTTAGATCCTATGTTAGCAACTGGTGGTTCAGCTGTTGATGCTGTAGATATGATTAAAGAAAAAGGCGGCAAAAAGATTAAGTTCTTATGCATCATTGCAGCTCCTGAAGGTTTAGAAAAACTTGCAACAGCTCACCCTGATGTTCAGATCTACGTAGGTCAGTTAGACAGAGAGTTAAATAAAGATGCTTACATCTGCCCAGGTCTTGGTGATGCTGGTGACAGAATCTTTGGTACCAAGTAAGACTCACTCGTGTAAGAGTTAATTCTAAGATTTGATCTGGCTACCTTATATATAGCTTGATATGGCTTAATCTTACGAGATTTAATTAACTCTAAAGATTTAAGTAGACTCTAAAGATTAGGTAAAAATCTGAGGGTGAAATAAATTCCGTGTACCCCCAATTAAGTCTGAAATCATTTTACGACTTAATTGGAGTTTTAAATGGCAAAAATCAAACGTAATCTAGCAGCAACTTTTAAGCAGCTACATCCAATAAGAAGTAAGAATACACTACTGACAATGCTTTGTAAGCTAGATCTTTAGTATAATTGCTGTTATCAGGTAAAGTTGATGTCGTTCTTGAATTTGTTTGACGTTTTCAATGGCTTGACGTATTCAATGTTTAGCCCTGCTACAAAATTATGAATTTGCTTGTCTTATCATTTAGATGTTTACCGTAACTCAATAAAAAAGAACTTGCTCTTTATTGATGGTAATATCTTCCATTAAGCCATGCAGAATACTGTTTTCAGATCCTTTAAGTTTCATTCAAATTTCTCAACATTAAAAGATTTAACAATATTGTTTTCTGAAATTACATTGCTGATTTTGTATTTATTGGTTCTATAGTTATTTCTATTTAACTCTTTTTCAACCCAGGTTAAGCCATCTAAGGTAAAATCATCAAGGTTGTCAGTAGTATCAGCATCAATGTATAAACAGTATCCATCTTCAACCAATTTACTGTTATCATAATCGTCATCATAACCAACATCGAAATCGACATGTTGTACATAATAATCTTGGAAGCAATATGGATTTTGTACTCGTTTAATAAATTCTTCTTTATTTCCACTAAATACATCGCATATTTCGTCAACCACAATCAAAATCCTATATTCTAGATTTGAATTAAATGCTTTAACAAAATCAACAAGTGAAATCATAAGATATCTCCTAAAGTTCTCTTCGACGTAACATACAAATTAACTGGTGCAACTTCAATAATAATGTAAGTACATACACGTCATAAGGTTGTAATCTCCAATTGTTTTAAGCAAAACAGGACATCTTGGAGATGGCTTTTTAGTCAAAAATGCGCACTGATCCGTTTTTCAAGTTTTCATCAGTTTAACTGCTAGACAATGCATGCTTATATGAACTTTCATAAGAAAACACTATCGCTGTGTTAGTTTCATAAGATACATTCCTATTGTAGATAGGAGGACTATTAGCAACTGCTTTAACCATAGGTTTCTCCAAATTAAATGTTTTTTGCCGTGTTCTGCCTTTAGTAATTTTCTACTTATTGTTTAAGATCTTATAATTAAGTTGCTTTTCTATTTGCTCAGCCTGTCTGCAAGCGTAGCTTAACTTTTGAGAACACGATTTTTGGTAATAATAAAGAGCTTTTTGCTCATTTTTTCTTACATGAATACCCTGCTGATAGTAAAACGCAAGATTTGCACAGGCAGTTCTGCCTTTGATAGCACAGGCTCTGTTACATGCTGCAATATCACCGTTTTCGCATTGTTTTACAAAACTCATTCTTGTAAAACAAAGTGCAAAGCTAAGCACTACAAATGCTGTTGCAATGATGAAAGCAAAGCTGAACACAGGATGGGTTCTAAAATTGAACTTGAGATTTTTTAAGATGTCTTTAAATTTCATACTACACTCGCTTTTATGGTCTAATACCTTTAGCAGGTATTTTATTGATGGTCTTTTATCGTTCTTTTTATCTAATAAACCGATCTTTGTTACAACTTTGCTCTTTGCTTTTATAAACTCCGATATATGAGATTTTGATTTGTATAACCAAGTTGCAGGTAGCAACATGGTCTTTAACTAAAATTTGAAAGGTAAGGCTATGAGTACAAAGATCTAAGAGAAATTAAGGATTGAGGAATTTAGAAGAAAATAATCATTGCCTTACCTTATGAACTAATCTTATAAAGGCATCGTTCCAGATTTAGATTGGTGTATAAAAAAAGTAAATAAATACCTTTTGAAAATCACGCTTAGGATTAAACAGCTAATTCATGATTAAAAAAAATGACAGGTATTAGGTTAATTCATGCTCTTAGGACTTATTGCGCCACAGGATAGTTTTATGTGGCGCTTAGGATATGTAGGTATTATTCAGTTAAGCTTTGCACTTAAAATTCATTGTAAGCTTAAACTTCCTGATACTCGGTAAAAGCTCTTACTTTAGGATCAGCATTGAACACTGTTGCAATTCTTAACAACTCATTTTTTTTAGGTAGGATGTTGCCATAGTCTCGTGTCTTTATCTGCTCTACAGCTTCACTAAGCTTTGCCTTAGCTTCAGTCTCATTTTCTGCATACTTAAATTCAAAGACTATTCTTCTGTTATCAGACTCAATTACAAGATCGGCTCTACCTTTTGATGAATGTTGTTCTGCAGTAACAGAGTTACAAATGCCTTTTAAGTACATATATAGCAATTGCTGAACTACTGCCTCAGAACTGATTGGATAGTTATCATATGAAACTGTGTTTAGAACAGTATTGAATAAACCTAAGATTTCACCTGCATCTTTACTTTGTGTAAGAATTTGTTCATTAACACTCAAAAGCTTTGTATCATCAAAGATATTTAGTGCCATTAGGGAAAATAGTGCATTGTAAACTTCACTGTTTGGTATTCCTAAAGTCATAAAGCCTTTTGAGTATACAGGTGAGCGTAAAGTTAAATAACCTGTCTGGCACATTAAGACATTCTGATTGATAGATGTCAAAGAAGTTGGATTCTTAAAATCATTTACTTTAATGTTAATTGTTTTATCTTTATCAATATAATCCAACGCATTTAACTTATGGGTCTGCAGATAGTTTGCAAGAATTGATGGCAAGCCTCCATTGTCGTACCAGTACTCTCCAAACTGAACTTTTTTCTTATCAACAACTGACTGTAAGAATGTATTAACCGACCATGTACAAAAAACTTTCTTTTCATAGTCTTCATCAAAGCAGTAACCATCGTAGTTTTGAGCAAGTCTATCTAACAAAGATTCAATCTGAGCTTCGGTTACTTTATCTACTGAGCAGTTGTTCTCATAGGATGCAGCTAACTTTAAATAATCGATGTAGAACTTTTTAATCTCGTCTCGAGTAAAGCCTATCATCTGAGAATAGGCACTTGAGTTGGTGATATCTCTGATATCAG
>ENA-ORUV01000267-ORUV01000267.1-human-gut-metagenome-genome-assembly--contig:-NODE-267-length-43903-cov-6.05111_pt1 | contig 43903 bp, 35 predicted proteins | sample MGYA00242089_ERZ509229 | MGnify/ENA primary metagenome ERZ509229 (study PRJEB26280, sample SAMEA2338805) | human gut metagenome | biome: human gut; feature: human-associated habitat; material: faeces...
AGAGATCTCCGTTTATGTCTCTTTTTATATGTCCGAATTCATTATACAATCAACCCTTGAACTTTGCTCCATATGGAATAAAAAAAGTTGCTCCGATGTTCCATATGCCGTGCCAATAACGCTGCCCTCTGTAGAGAGGACCCCGTCCGTTACCCGTTCTACTCACAATCTTTACAACTTCATATAAATAGTATATAATTATAAATTTATACTTACATTATACAGGTTCTGAGAGAATTTTGCAAATAAAAAGGATGACCAACACAAAAATTTTGGTCATCCTTTTGTCTTTTATTGTAAAAAATTATTTACCGGCCATGGAGAGGTTATTCATTTCCTCAAGACCCCCGACAGCCTTCTTGATTCTCCCTGCCAGCCCCGTCATCTTGCTTTCAGCAATGGAGCAAATGCCCAGGCGCACGCCTTCGGCTAAGGGAACGGCAAAAATAAGATCATCTTGAAGGGCCTGACAAAGGGCCGCCGATTGATCTGTCGGAACGGAAATGAAGAAACCGCCCTGATAAGGAACGTGCTGCAGACCGCAGCGTCGGGCTTCCTCAACGAAAACGGCTCCGCGGCGGTGAAGCTTATCGGCAAAAGCCAGGCGTTCGGCATCGAGGCGGGCTTTCAAATCCCGGTCACCGCGAATTTCCGTCAACAGCGTCATAGCCGCCCGGTTGACATTGGACCAGGCCGTCCGGGCTGAATACTTGCCGAGATCGGCAAATTCATCGATAACAGCCTTGCTTGACGACACGCCGATAAGAGCGCCGGCCCGCTGACCATACAGCGTATAGCCCTTTGACATGCTGAAAGCAAACATCGTAAAGATATGGGCCGGGAGGTTCGAGAACTGCTTCATAAAGGAACGCACTTTATTCTTTTCACCGGCATAGGCAATGTAGGCGATATCAACGAGCAGACTCAGTCGTTTTCCGCGCTTTTCATGGAAGCGACAAACATCGAGAACCTGATTCCATTCTTCATCGGCCAAGGCAAAGCCCGTCGGGTTATTAGCCGGCGTGTTGAGAATGATCAGCAGCGAGTCTTGTTTTTCAAAGGCCTGTGATACAGCGTCTGAAAAAGCAGAAATATTAAAATGCCCTTCTGAATCAATCATGGAAAAAGGCCGGAGACGACGGCCGATTTCCTGGCACAAGGCATCATAAATATTCCAGCGCCAGTTCGTCGTAAGGACGACATCCCCCACTTCAGAATAGTTGGCGATAGCAATGTGAATGGCTCCGGTACCGCCGGCCGTAGCCACGGCATCGGCATACCCTTGCGGACGGCAGTCTTCAAAAGCCTCATCGATAGCCCCCTGACGGTAGGATTCTAAGCCCAAAGGCGGCGCATACGTGATAAAATCGCGCATTGGCAAGGCGCGGTAGAGTTCTTCTACAACAGGCAGACAGGCCAGTTTCTCATCATCACCGGCATAACAGCCGATAGCTGCATTAATGACGCGCTCTTCCCCATACCGAGCAGCCGCTTCCCGGGCGGCGGCACTGGCGGAAAATACGACGTCGCGCAAAACCTTTCCTTCTCTACTTGCTGCTGCCATAATCGTCATAGTAAAAACCCCTCTCTCTATCCATTACCCCTTTAGCACATCTAAAGGTTTCAACGCTCTGCATTATAGCACCGGAACGGCTATTTTTATATAGAAAAGGGCGCAAAATACTGTATACACACGAAGTATATTGTATACAGTATCGCTAAGGGCCGACAACGGCTTTTTTCTGACCGTCGTCGGCATAAAAATCCGCTTCCTTTATGCCTTTCACGGCCAAGAGCTCACTGATGATTTCCGGCGCATCCAGATGGGTCAGGGCCGTCAATTCCAACTCTATTTCCGAAAAAGGGGCCTCATCGTCACTGTAATTGTGAAACTTTTTAATATGGAGCTGATGGTCGCGGACAAAATTAGCCAATCGACGAGCTTGGCCGATATTGTTTTTCATGACGACGTGCATGATGTATTTTTTCCGGAACTGCCCTTCCAGTCTGGCATCTAAGCGGACGAAGACGGTCAGTACTAAAAAGATAAGGGCTGTCGCTACGATGGCTACCACCAGGTAACCGGCACCGACGACAAGGCCGATAGCCGATACGGCCCAAATGCCGGCTGCCGTCGTAAGCCCGCGGACACTGCGTTCTTTCTGATTCGCTAAAATCGTTCCGGCACCGATAAAGCCGACCCCTGATACGACCTGTGCGGCAATACGCCCGGGATCGGCATTGCGGTAGCCGAACTCAAAATAATACTCCATGGCAATGTTAATCGATATAATCATGCACAGGCAAGAACCGACACACACCAAGGTATGGGTTCTGAGTCCGGCCGACTTGCTTTGAGACTGCCGTTCATAGCCGATAATGGCGCCGAGGATTAGGGATATTATCAATCGAATAATACTGTCTTCCGTAGAAATCATAAGTACTTCACTTCTTTCAAAACATTATTTTCATCCGTCAATAAAGCAGAACTATGGTATGATGAGTCCATAGAAATATAAATACTATCAACATTGATGTTCCTATCGTTGCCTTCATGGGTCATAGCATTAGTGCCTTACGCCCATTTTCTCGAACAAAAAGGACGTGTCCTTGACAGCGCCGGAAGCAGGGCAAAGAGTCTCTATCAAGATTTTGGCGGTAAAGAAGGCACTGATCGGCAACACAGGTTTCTTCCAACAGTGTATCATATCGATAGTCCCTTCGTCAGGTCCATTATAAATCCGCAAAGAAAGGTATTTTCAGAATATTTTTTACATCCGTTAAGAAAACGTTATAATATCACTATAGTATATAGAAGCAGTTCGAAGCAAGCGTTTCGTTTTTACTGCCGCTAAGAAAGAAGGTCACGAACTATGAATCGACTCATTTATTTCGATAACCTGCGCAGCTCATCGATTATATTGACCCTGGCTGCCCTATTGCTGCCATTGGGAACGGTCTTTTATGAAGAAAGCACGACCATCGCCATTGCCGTCATCTTTTTTATCAGTGCCTATTTCGGAGCCTCAAAACTTCGGATACGCACGATTACATTCTTTCTCAAAGATCGATGGCACCGCTTGGGTCTGCCCCTCATCGTACTGGTCCTCTTTGGCATTGAGGAAAAAATAGTGACCGGCACCCTCCCTGTCGTATCTTGGGCCTTGGCCTGGCTGCTGTTGTTATTTGCCTTATTGAGCCTGGTAAAACGTGGCGCTCACAGTTTCCTCCAGCAGCGAAAGCTGACACCTCCCTCAATTTCTTTTCTGACGTTGTTTTTTCTTTTATTCGCAGCGGCCTTATACGGCTGCCGGCTCTTCCTGCCGCAGTCGCTGGTCATTCCCTTCATCGCTGTCATCCGGCCCGACTGGCTGATTCTGTCCACGTTTTCCTTTATCATGGGACTTCAGGCCTTTCGCAGCCGCTGGTTTACAGCCAATGGCTACCATCCTTCACTGAGAATCTTCATCGCCTTTGTCGTCATCCTGATTGTCAACAGTCTGATGCTGGCCGGTACGATTCCCTCCCTTCCCTGGCTGACCGCTCTTTTGTCCGCCGCCCTTCCCATAACGGCCATGTTGGGACTGACCGCTTTCTTTCATCGGTATTTCAACGCCCATCGACCGTGGTCGCATACCCTTCATCGACTGGGATACGGCTTGTTCTTCATCAGTGAACCGATTATCCTCCATACGGCCTGGTTTCTCCATCCCCTGGCAGCCGCTTCCTGGCTGAAGACGCTTCTGACCGTGCTGATTCTTGTCGTTTACAGTTACCTCCTTTGCCGATACGCCCTGCTCCATCTATCATGCTTTAAAAGCAAGGGTTAATTCGCATAATTACTAGCCCGCACAGACCATCTATGCTATGATATATCGTAAAGTTTATTTTTTAGTCACCCTAAGGAGAGTGCCTCATTGGATACGCTATTGCAACTCATGGAATCGTATGGCTATATCGCCCTTTTCGTCGCTATGGTCTTAGAAAACGCCAACATCCCCATCCCCAGTGAAGTCGTACTGGGCTTCGCCGGATTTCTCATTTCTCAACAAATTTTCTCTTTTTGGACGACCTTCATCGTCGCCTGTCTGGCCGGCCTCGTCGGCTCGGTCTTAAGCTATTGGCTCGGTTCGTACGGCGGCCGGCCCTTACTCTTAAAGTACGGCAAGTACATCTTCTTTAACGAGCACAAATTCCAAATGGCAGAAAACATGTTCAATAAGTATGGCGGTGCTGCCGTCCTCATTTGCCGCTGCCTGCCCGGCGTTCGGACCTTTATCTCGTTCCCGGCCGGGGTTGCTCGCTATCCATTCTGGAAATTTACGATCTTCACCATCATCGGCACCATCCCCTGGACGCTGCTTCTCGTCTGGGCCGGTTCGATGCTGGGAAGTCATTGGCGCGACCTTATCCAGTACAATCACATCTTCCTCATCGTCATCGCCGTCGTCTGTGTCATCGCAGCCGCCGCCTATATCTGGCATAAGCGCCGCCGGAGAAATGCCGCATGAAACAATGGCTATATGACAATCGCTACGGCCTTATCGTCGCCTTGGTGGCAGCAATTATCTTGCTGCCATTTTTAGGTGCGGTGCCACTCATGGATCCGGACGAACCCGTATACGGTGAAACAGCCCGGGAAATGCTGGCTGCCGGAGACTGGCTCTCCCCCCGCATATTCGGCAGCTACTGGTATGATAAACCGCCCTTTTTTTACTGGCTGGAAATGATTTCATACAGCCTCTTCGGGGCTACGGACGTTGCTTCCCGTCTGCCCAGCGCCCTGGCTGCCATGGCAACGACGATCTACGTCTATGCAGCCGGTCGCGACACTTTCAACAAGCCTATTGCTGCCTTATCGGCTTTGCTTTTGGTAACAAGCTTCGGTTTCATGTATATCGGCAAGGCTGCCGTCACCGACATGACCCTGGTCCTGACCTTGACCGTCACCATGATGTCCTTTTACCGGAAAAAATATTATACGGCTTATCTCTTCTGCGGCCTGTCGCTATTGGTCAAAGGCCCGGTAGGATACGCCTTTCCGGCCCTCATCATGCTGATTTATATCGGCTGGACCCGGCAATGGCAGCTGCTCAAAGAAATGAAGATTCCCCAGGGGATTCTCTTGGCCTTTGCCGTCGGACTGCCTTGGTACGTCCTCATGTATAAGGTTCATGGAGAAGTCTTCTTAGACACCTTCATCGGCTATCACAACCTCACCCGCTTTGCCGCCCCGGAACACCCCGGTCAGAACAGCCTGGTTTTCTTCATTCCGGTCTTATTGGCCGCCATGATGCCTTGGACGGTCTATCTCGGGCCGGCCCTTCGGCGGCTGTTTAAAAAGAGGGATCCTTTTCGCGACGCGCTCCGGTTCTGTCTCGTATGGGCCGGGTTCATCTTTCTCTTTTTCTCTCTTTCAAAGACCCAGCTCGTCACCTATATCGCCCCCATGTTTCCGCCAACGGCGTATCTCATCGGCTGGTACTGGTACCGATCTTATATTGAACGCAGTTTTTCCCGCACGCTCCTGGCCGCCTCCTATGTTCTGGGCCTCTTACTGCTCGCCTGCAACGCCCTTCCCTTGAGCCCCGGCGCGGCGTTCTTCCGCCCGGCCATCGTCTGGGTATCGGTTGGCCTTGCCGTCGCCCTCTTTCTGCCGACATACTTTTTATGGCGCCGCCGCTTCCGAGCCTCCTTTATCGTCGCCACAGCTTCTATGATCTGCTTCTCTTGGGCAATTTTCGGACACGTAATCCCCCAGCTCAAAAGCTACGTCACGTCTTATGATACAGCCCAAATCCTGCCGGATGTCTACGACGGCCACTCCCAATTATACGTTGAAAAATTTCTCCGCCCCGGCATCACGTACTACAGCGGGATGTACGGGGAAGAATGGGACCCCGTAAAAAATCCGGAACTGGAATCCCTGCTTACGCAGGACGATAAAATTTTTCTCATCATGTCTAAAGCGACCTTTCATAAACTGGCCCGCTCAAAACCGTTGATCGACCACTTCGGCATTGCCGGAGAAACGCCGTCACAAGTCATCCTCATCAATCACCCATAGGAGGTACGTATGAAACAGTCATCCCTGCTTACCCTCGTCTTTGCAGCAACCTTTCTGTTTCTGGCTGCCGGAATATCGACACTGGCCGTCACCGACCCGGTCGAATCCAATTACGCCCTGACAGCCCTCGAGATGGTCCGCAGCGGCAACTGGATTTCGCCGCAGATTTACGGCACCTATTGGTATGACAAGCCCATTTTTCTCTACTGGCTCCTGAGCCTGTCCTACAGCCTCTTCGGAGCTACGGACTTTGCGTCCCGCCTGCCGGCCGTCCTATTCGGGGCCATGTCCTGCACGCTGGCCGCCTGGTTCGCCCTGCGGCAAACCGGCCGGACGGCGACGGCCCTTCTCTTTTCAGCCATGACGGCAACGTCCCTGGTATTTTGGCTCATCAGCCGGTCCGTCATTACGGATCAGCCTCTCTATTTCTTTAGCGGAGCTACCTTATTTTTTGCGTATATCGGAGTGACGGAAGCCAAAAAGAACTACATGATCGCCGCCTACGTCATGGCTGCCGGCGCGGTTCTCACCAAGGGTCCCGTCGGTCTCGTCCTGCCCGGTTTATTTCTCCTGATTTTCACCCTCGTTCAGCGCAAGACAGCCTACGCCAAGCGACTCTTCCCACCGGTCGGCATCATCCTCTTCCTGCTGCTCTGTCTGAGCTGGTACGGTTCGATGTACAGTGTACACGGAAAGGATTTCATCGACGGATTCTTGGGCTTTAACAACGTCACACGGGCCACCGTATCGGAACATCCGGAATACGACGTCTGGTACTACTATCTGGTCCTCGTCCCGGTCAGTCTCCTGCCCTGGACCGGTCCCTGCCTATACGGCCTATGGAAGCGCCGCCGTCATGACGATACCTACGTTTTCATGGCCATTTGGGCTGTCGGAACGATTTTATTCTACAGCCTCATGGCCACGAAATACCCGACCTATGCCTATATCGCCAATTGGCCTTTACTCTATCTCGGAACTTGGGCCATCGATTCTTTCCACGAAAGAGACAGTCATCGACTGTGGCTCACGGTCATCATTCCGACCCTGCTTTTCGGTCTGCTTTTTGCCTCCTTGACCTTCTTTACCGATAAAGCTCCCTTCCCGGTCGACAGCCTCATGATGCTGACCGTCTTCATCGCCGTCATGGCCGCCCTGATTCTCATCGCCTGGTGGCAAAAGGCTTACATCGCCCTGCCGATTCTCATCACGGCGCTGACAGCCGTCACCTACCTCATGGTGACCTTCCAGGTTTTGACGCCCTTTTATCAGTACCGTTCAGCGAAAAACCTGATCACGGCAAACATCTCGGGACAGGCCTACTTCTTTGAAGAATACCGGACCTCGTATCCTTATTACACCGGGAAAACAGCCATCTGGACAGCGCCGGCATCCTACGATGAAAATGCCCGTCTTAAGCGCGATGAAGTCTGGTCTAAAAAACATCTCTACCCGACAGAAGAAGAAGCCTCGGTCATCAACCGCCTGAAAAACCATCAGCCCTTGACCATCATCGTTCCCAAGAGCCGTTACCGAGATTATCTGGCCTCGAATTTCTTCCCCCTGACTCGTGAATCCGCTCAAATCGGCTCGTACTATATCTTTACGCCGGCACCATAGCCGAAAAGGAGTATCATGAAAAATCTTATCCAGTCACTTTGCGCTTACCATGAACCGGACGTCTTCAATCCCTGGTCAGACTACGACGAGCTGTGCGACATCGGTCCGGAAGCGCCGGATATCCGCTGTCGTCAACTTCAAGATTACTTGGAACCCCGTCTGAACCGCGCCCGCATTTTACTCATTGCCGAAGCTGCCGGTTACCAAGGATGCCGCTTTACGGGAATTCCCATCACCTGTGAGCGGATGCTTCTCGATGAGCATAAACAGATATCCTCAGCCATCATCCTCGGCCGTCGCGGCGAGCGCACGAGCCGCCCGGACTGCGCTTTCATGACCAGTCGCCCCCAACAGGAAAAGGGCATGAACGAACCGACTGACACCTACGTTTGGGGAGCCATCGTTGACAATGGCCTCGATCCTCAGGACGTCCTGCTGTGGAATATCTTCCCTTTCCATCCCCATAAAAAGTCGCCCTTCTCCAACCGCACACCGAGCGATGCCGAACTGGCGGCAGGCCTTTCTTATGCCAAAGCCCTGCTCAGTCTCTGCCGACCGGATATCCGCGTCGCTGCCATCGGCCGAAAGTCGGCAGAAACGCTGGAAGCATCCGGTATTCCGGCAGTCGCCATGCGTCATCCGGCCAACGGCGGCGCCTCTCTCTTCAGAAATCAGTTTTCACGTTTTTCTCTTTGATGTCTTTTAAAAATAACGATAAATTCGATTTTTACATTAAAATTATCAGTATTTTCGTTCATTTATTCAAAAAAGTCATTGCATCACCCCTATAAATCGTCTATAATCATAAGTGCACCACAGTATCCACGAGCCCTCTCTCATACAGTGACGGCTCGTTTTTATATACGCAAAGGGGGACTTTCTATGAATAAAAAAATGCGTGATCTGCCGGAGCCGCAAGGCCTGTATGATCCGTCATACGAACACGATGCCTGCGGTATCGGCATCGTTGCCAATATAAAAGGGATAAAATCATACAGCATCATCGACGACGCCCTTACGATTTTAGAAAATCTCCGCCATCGCGGCGCCGAAGGGGCCGATGCCAACAGCGGTGACGGCGCCGGGATCTTAGTTCAGATACCGCACCAATTCTTCTGCCGTGAATGTGACGTCCTCGGCTTTTCGTTGCCTGACGAGGGCGACTATGGCGTCGGCATGATTTTTGCACATCGTTATAAAACATTTCGTAAGGAACAAATGGATGCCTTTGAAGACATCGTCCGTGCCGAAGGCCTTTCTATCCTCGGTTGGCGCGACGTGCCTGTCGACGAAAGTTTGATCGGCAATATCGCCAAAAAAACGTGTCCCCATTTTCTGCAAGTCTTTATTCGCAAAGACCCGGCCATGAAGACCCCGATGGACTTCGAACGGAAACTGTACGTCATCCGAAAATTAGCCGAAAAAGCCATCGTTCCCAAAAGCCAGGAACAAGGAACCGATTTCTATATCGCCAGCCTGTCCTCGAAGACCATCGTCTATAAGGGCATGCTGACGTCGGTGCAGCTGCGCCACTTCTTCCTCGATTTATCAGACCTGGACTTCATCACATCCATGGCCCTCATCCACTCTCGCTTCAGCACCAATACCTTCCCCAGTTGGGCCAGAGCTCATCCGAACCGCTATATCGTCCACAACGGAGAAATCAATACCATTCAGGGTAATATCAACTGGCTCAATGCCCGGGAGGGCAAATCGAAATCGGACTTCTTCCCGGATCTGGAAAAGGTGTTTCCCGTCGTCGACGACACGGGCAGCGATTCTTCCATGTTCGACAACTGCCTGGAATACCTCTACATGACCGGCCATTCTCTGCCCCATGCCATGATGATGATGATTCCGGAACCGTGGGAACGGGACCCCTTGATGAGCCCCGAAAAACGCGACTTCTACCGCTACCACAACTTCATGCTCGAACCTTGGGACGGACCGGCAGCCATCGGCTTCTGCGACGGCACGGTCATCGGCGGCATGCTCGACCGAAACGGCCTGCGGCCGGGACGCTATTACGTCACCCGTGACGACCGGGTCATCGTCAGTTCCGAAGTCGGCGTCGTCACCGTCCCGCCGGAAGACATTCTCTATAAAGGGCGCCTCGAACCGGGTAAGATGCTCCTCGTCGATACGAAAAAACAACGCATCATCGGCGACGACGAAATAAAGCACGAAATCGCTGCCGAACATCCTTATGCAGACTGGTACAAAGAACATATCACCGACCTCGACGACCTCATGGATACCCAAGCGCTTCCCCACAGCGAAGCCATCATTCCCTACGACCTAAAGGAACAGGAAAAAGTATTCGGCTATACCCAAGAAGACATGGATAAGGTAATCCTGCCCATGGCCCGCGACGGACACCATGCCATCGATTCCATGGGTGTCGACGTACCGCTGGCCGTCCTGAACGACAGGCCCCAGCTCTTATATGACTATTTTAAAGAAAATTTCGCCCAAGTCACCAATCCGGCCATCGACGGCGTCCGCGAAAAGACCGTCATGTCGTCATCGATTATGGTCGGCAACGTAGCCAACATCATGGACCCGAACGAAGCGTCGACGGCAGCCTTATACTTGAAGACGCCCATTCTGACCAATGAACAGCTGGGAGTCATCAAGTCGCTCATGACACCGAAGCTGCACACGGCGACCTTATCCATGCTCTATCCCGTAAACAACGGGGCGGAAGGGATGGAAACCGCCATCGAATCGCTGTGTATCGACGCCTTGAAGGCCATCAAGAACGGGGCCAATATTCTGGTCTTATCGGACCGAGGCATCAACTCCCGCATGGCCGCCATTCCGGCCCTCTTGGCCTCGGCAGCCCTGCACCACTACCTCATCGACAAAGCCGTCCGTTCCGACGTCGGCCTGGTCCTGGAATCGGGAGAACCGCGCGAAGTCCATCACTTCTGCACCCTCATCGGCTACGGCATTACGGCCATCAATCCCTACATCGCCTTGGAATCGATCAAAGAACTGATTGCCGGCAAAAAGCTGCCCCGCCTCGATTATGAACAGGCTCGACAAAACTATATCGACGCCTCCGTAAAAGGCATCTTAGCCGTCATGTCTAAGATGGGGATTTCAACCATCCACAGCTATCACGGCGCCCAGATTTTTGAGGCCGTCGGCATCAGCCGCGACCTCATCGACAAGTATTTCTGCAACACCCCGTCGCCCATCGAAGGCCTGGGCATTGCCGAAATCGCAGCCGAAAATGCCCTGCGCCATAAAGAAGCCTACCACTCGGGGGACACCTTGGACCGCGGTGATTTCTACCAATACCACAAAGGCGGCCAGCCCCATATCATCGACCCGGAAACGGTACAGCTTTTGCAGAAAGCCGTCCAGACCAATGACTATGCAGCGTATAAAAAGTACGCCGCTCATGTCAACAGAGAGACGATTTTCCGCCTTCGCGATCTCCTCGAATTTGAATATCCTGCCGGCTGCAGCATCCCGATCGAAGAAGTCGAATCGGCCGATTCCATCGTCAAGCGCTTCCGTACCGGCGCCATGAGTTACGGCGCCCTCAGCAAAGAAGCCCACGAATGTATCGCTACGGCTATGAACCGCCTCGGCAGCATGAGCAATACCGGCGAAGGCGGCGAAGATGCAGCCCGCTTCCATACCGAAAAGAACGACGGTATCAAACAGGTCGCTTCGGCTCGATTCGGCGTGACCAGCGACTACCTCATCCATGCCGACGAACTGCAGATTAAGTGCTCCCAAGGGGCAAAACCGGGGGAAGGCGGCCATCTGCCGGGCAATAAGGTCTACCCGGACATCGCCAAGACCCGTCACGCCACGACGGGTGTCGCCCTCATCTCACCGCCACCCCACCACGACATCTACTCCATTGAAGACTTGGCCGAACTCATCTTCGATTTGAAGAATGCCAATCGCCATGCCTCCATCGGCGTAAAACTGACGTCCGGCGCCGGTATCGGCACCATTTCTGCCGGCGTCGTCAAGGCTAAGGCCGATTCCATCGTCGTCAGCGGCTACGACGGCGGTACCGGAGCCTCACCGCGGACGAGCCTGCGCCATGCCGGCCTGCCCTGGGAAATCGGCTTGGCCGAAGTCCAGCAAACGCTCCTCCTCAACAGCCTACGAGATCGGGTCACCTTAGAAGTAGACGGAAAGCTCCTCACCGGCCGCGACGTCGCCATTGCCGCCTTATTCGGCGCCGAACGGTTCGGCTTCGGCACGGCACCTTTACTTGCTATCGGCTGCCACATGCTTCGCGTCTGCCACCTCAACACCTGCCCGTACGGCGTCTGCACGCAAGACGAAAAACTGCGCAAACGCTTCAAAGGCAAACCGGAATACATTATCAACTTCATGCATTTCGTCGCCGAAGACCTGCGGGAAATCATGGCCCGCCTGGGCTTCCATACCGTAGAAGAAATGATCGGCCGCTACGACTGCTTAAAACAGCGGGACCATATAAGCCATTGGAAGGCCCGGACAGTCAATTTGAAGAACCTCCTGTACCGGCCGTATACGGATGCCTCCGTGGGTCATCACTTCACGACGCCTCAAGACCATAAAATCAATACGACCCTCGATATGTCCAAACTGGTCCGCATGTGCCGGCCGGCCCTGGAACAGCAGAAACATATCCGGGCCCGCCTGCGTATAAAAAATACAGACCGCGTCACCGGGACCATCCTCGGCAGCGAAATCACCAAAGCCTACGGCGAAAAGGGCCTTCCGGAAGATACGATTATCCTATCCTTCGTCGGCTCAGCCGGCCAGAGCTTCGGAGCCTTCATTCCCCACGGCCTGACCCTGACACTCGAAGGGGATGCCAACGACTACTTAGGCAAGGGCCTGTCCGGCGGCAAGATCATCGTATCGCCGCCGCGGGAATCGATTTTCCCGGCAGAAGACAACATCATCATCGGCAACGTCGCCTTTTATGGAGCGACCGCCGGTGAAGCCTACATCAACGGCACGGCCGGCGAACGGTTCTGTGTCCGCAACAGCGGCATCGACGCCGTCGTCGAAGGCGTCGGCAACCACGGCTGTGAATATATGACCGGCGGCCGGGTCCTCATCCTCGGCCAGACGGGACATAACTTTGCCGCCGGCATGTCCGGCGGCGTCGCCTACATCTATGACTTAGACCCGCAGAAGTGCAATACCGACCTGGTAAAACTGGAACCCCTGACGGATGAAGCCGAAAAAGCCGCAGTCAAAACAATGCTGGAAAACCACGTCCGCTTCACAGACAGCAACTTAGGCCATATCCTCTTAGAAAATTGGGACGACACGGTAAATCACCTGACCAAGGTCATTCCCGAAGCCTATGAAGAAATGGTTTCCCTCATCGAAAAGGCCAAAGCCGACGGCCATTCCGACGAAGAAGCCCATATGATTGCCTTCGAAAAGAAACACGGCAAAAACGGTAAGAAATAAGGAAAAAGAGCTGCCTCAGCAGCTCTTTTTTCTATGCACGACGGGCCTGCCTCGCGGGAAACGGACTCCCCTTGCCCCTCTATTAGCTCTCGTGTATACTTAAAGAATAACATACACGGCAAAGGAGGTCTTAGCATGACCAAAGCGCAGCATGGTATCATAGCTTGTGTCATCGGAGCGGTGACGTGGGGCGTTAACGGCGTCGCCAGTCAGTTTTTGCTCTCCAATTATCCCGTAGAACCCTCATGGGTGGCATCGATTCGCATGGCCCTGGCAGGCCTGCTCCTAACGATCATGATCATCCCGAAAAAAAGCCATTTAATTCGACAGATGCTGCATGACCCGATCAGTCTGCGGCATTTGATCATTTTTGCAATCTTCGGTCTCACCCTAAGCCAATTTTCCTATTTATCAGCCATAAAAAACTCCAATGCCGGCACGGCAACGGTCCTGCAGACTCTCTGCGTCGTCTTCATGTCCTTCTACTTAGCCGTTCGCTTCCATAAGCGGCCGACGACGAGGGAAATCATCTCCGTTTTCCTAGCCTTTGGCGGCGTATACTTGTCAGCAACCCAGGGCAACCCGTCGACGATGGTCCTCTCGCCCCTTGGCCTTACCTGGGGTCTCATGGGCGCCGTCGCCGGTGTCGCCTATCCCGTTTTATCTCAAGGCCTGGCCGCCCACTGGGGGGCCCTCATCACCAACGGCCTGGGCATGATTACCGGCAGTATCATCTTAGGCCTGTCAACACAGGTTTGGACCCACTGGCCGGCTCTCGACGCGATGGGGTGGTTTGCCGTAGCCTTCATTGTCATCGTCGGAACGGCCATTTCCTTTACGGCCTTTGTCACCGGCATCAGTGAAATCGGCCCCATGAAGGCTACTTTAATAGGAACCTTGGAACCGGTCATCGCCTCGGTGACCTCAGCCATCGTCCTGGGAACGACCTTCCATCCCGTCGAACTCGTCGGCTACGCCTGTATCATCGCCACGGTATTCATCATCATTCTTCAGAAAAAAACGCCGGCTGAATCTATTTCGTAATACGTATTTTTCGTGTATAATAGACCATGTGTTAATTATCTATCTGCGTTCTTTTGAAAGGTGTGATTTATATGATCATTGACGACGCCGGCGGCCTCGTTTTTCGTCCGCCCAGTGAAGCCCGCAGCTTTATCCTGCGCGTAACCATCGGCTGTTCCCATAATACTTGTCGTTTCTGCAATATGTATAAAGCCTCGAAATTCCGCATCCGTCCCCTCGAAGAAATCGAAGGGATCATCGAACGCGGCGCCGAAGCCCTGCCCTTTATTCGGCGCATCTTCCTCGCCGACGGCGATGCACTGGTGCTGCCGACCGATACCTTAATCACGATCATGGAAAAATGTTACGAAAAGTTCCCCAAGCTCACCCGTATCGGCGCCTATGCGACGCCGGCCGATTTAATCCGCAAGACGCCGGAAGAATTGAAGCGCCTCCGCGAAGCGGGCCTTGCCATCGTATACATGGGCATCGAAAGCGGTGACGACGACGTCCTGACCTATGTCGACAAGGGAACGACGGCAGACCTTACCATCGAAGCCGGCAAAAAAGCCTTAGCCGCCGGCATGAAGCTGTCGACGATGATTCTCCTCGGCCTCGGCGGTCAGGAACGGACAAAAGAGCATGCCCTCCATACGGCCAAAGTCGTCTCGGCAATCAACCCGACCATGCTCAGTGCCCTGTCCCTCATCATTCCCCATGAAGTTCCCCTCTACGACGACGTCGTCAGCGGTACATTCACGCCGCTCACGGCCCGGGGATTTCTCAAAGAATTGGACATGATCCTGCGCCATACGGAAATGACCAATCCCTGTATCTTCCGCAGCAATCACGTATCGAACCTATTCCCCGTCGGCGGCACCCTGCCCATGGACAAAGACAAGATGCTGGCCGCCTTGGAACAATACATTCCCCGGGCCGACGATACGCGTCCTCTCTTAAACGATAACGGCAATTTCTAATCTGACGGGAGGTGCCTCCATGAAAAAAATTTTTTTCCTTCTCCTGTTCTTCCTGCTGACCCTTACGGTTGCCAACGCCGACAACGTTCGCTTCGACAATATGCGTACCGTCGTCATCGCCAATACGACCCAAAACAATTACCCTGCCCGCTATATGAAACGGGCCCTGATACAGCCTTTCCGCATCCCCTATTGGGACCGCATCGAATCGTCGGCCATCCTGTCTCCTTCGGACGTAACCGAAGAAAACCTGCGGGCAATTTCCGCGCAGTATAACGCCGATGTCGTCCTGGTCCCGGTCGTACAGACCTGGTACTGGCGCCAGTTCATGGGAAGCTATCGCTTCCGCGACGGCGGCGAAACGTACACCGAATACCGCTACCGTCTGACGGTCTATGCCTACGACAAGCGCACCGACCGGATGAACAGTTATTCCGACAGCGGCTACGACATCGAGTCGACGTCGATTCTAAACAATCCCGACGACGTCCTCTATCCGGCCATGACCCGGATCTTACGAAAGCTCCCGTATAAACGCATTCCGACGGACATCGAAACGACGGGAAATACCATTCCTGGCCTGCAAACCAAGACGACTGACGGCGGAGCAAGGATTCTGACCAACGCCTTCCCCCAAGCCATTTGAGATCGGTTCCATCGGACTCGATTCTTTTCAATCACCACTCCATACCATCGGAGTGGTGATTTTTTCATGCCCAAAAAGATACTCGCCTTTAACCAAAAAAAGAGGCCGTCGCCAAGATACGACAGCCTCCCTGCAACTAATGATTTCCCGGTACGGCATCCATGACCGCTTGAGCCTTGATGGCCGCACGTTGTTTCTGTTCCCGGGCTTCCATATGACGGGCAAAAATTCCCGCCAAGACAGAGCCCGTTACCTGATGGATGGCGGCTCCGACAGCAGCCGGAATGGCGACGGCCGGTGCAAAGAATACCGATACTAAGGAAATGGCCAGGGCATCGTTTTGCATGCCGACTTCAAGTGTAACCGAGTGCTGCTGCTTTTTACCGAGCCCCAACTTTCCCGTAACGAAATACCCTAAGAGGAAGCCGCCGAGGTTATGAAGGAGGACCATAAGGATGATGAAGATGCCCATATCCAAAATCTTAGCCCCATTGATAGCGATGACGCCGCCGACAATGACCAAAACGCCAAAAGCCGAAACGAGAACCAGTACCTTCGACAAAGAGGCGATATGCTTTTCCCCCATGAGGCGATGAGCCAAAAGCCCTAAGACAAGGGGAACCAAGATGACTTTCATGACCGTCATGGCCATGGCTGCAAAGGATACTTCAACCCACTGACCGGCCAGGCCCCAGACGATAAAAGGCATCATAATGGGAGCCAAGAGTGTCGAGCAAGTCGTAATGGAAACGGACAAGGGAACGTCGGCCTTGGCCAAGAATCCCATGACATTCGATGCCGTTCCGCTCGGGCAGGAGCCGAGGAGAATCATGCCGACAGCGATTTCAGGCGGCATTTCAAAAACCAGTACTAATCCGTAAGCCAAGAGGGGCATAATCGTATAATGAGCCGTACAACCGATGAGTACTTCCTTCGGCCGCTGGACAATCAATTTAAAGTCACTGGCATGAAGGGTCATCCCCATGCCGAACATGATAATCCCCAAGAGGAGGACCGTATGGGGCACGGCCCATAAAAAGGCACCGGGCATGAAGTAGGCTCCAATAACGACCAAAAGGACGATATAGGTCAAATTCTTTCCTACAAAACCGCTTAATCTTCCGATGAAATCCATCATAATAAGGCACATCCTTTCATAAAACAAGTAAGATACAAATACGCAAACGGTTTTGATGGAGCAAAAAAAGGCTTTGCCTCTAAAAAAGAGACAAAGCCTTCACTCTGCGGTACCACTCTTATTGTCATAACGACCACTTTTCCGGCATCTCCGGAGTTCCCCTTCCAATGCCTGGCCGGATAACGGTTGCCTGCCGGCTGCGTCTACTGGCAAATCTGCGTTCGGGCAGCAGCTCCTGGATGACTTCACGCCGGGATTCCATCCTGCCTCTCAGCCTATAGCAGGTCTCTGTCATGGCATCCCAAACATTACTACTTCCATTCAACACTGTTCTGTATTTGTTGGTGATAATTATACATCCGTCCAATTTAATAGTCAATAGATTATCCATCTTTTTATCTAATTATTTTAAGCTGTGCTTTTCTTATACATAAATATTATATATTTCAGCTGTAAAAATATTTTTATAATATTTACGCTTTGACGCCGTACCACTCGGACAAGGGCCGAGGAGAATCATACCGACGCACCCGTCAGAGACACATAATCTATGCCCAAAGGCTCCCCCTTAAGCCGCACCGATTTTATTCCGGTCTCGACATTAAAGAGGAGCCTCTCAAGTTTAGATTCGATCAACCTTTATTCGATTACCGCTTTTTCACAACGGATATCACCGTAATTCCGTTTCCACTGCTGTGTGAGGCAATGACCTGATTACGTGCGTCAGAGGCACTCGAAGCGTTTACCATCGTCGAGCTCACACTGCCTCGAGACGTTTTACTCGTCGTTTTATATCTAAATCTTACTTCATACCGACCACCCATAACGTAACATTTCCTTTTCAAAAACAGTCCGACGGCGAAGTCCTGCTGACTATTCGCTGTAAGAAACGAGCAGATATTCATTATGAGTCCATTATATACGGAATAAAGAACACTGACAATGGCAGCTTAATGATTGCCCGGTACAGCAACGGCCTTTGCTTGGAGGGCCGCATTATGTTTCTTTTCTCTGGCATCCATGTGACGAGCAAAGAGGCCTGCCAGAATGGATCCGGTTACCTGATGAACAAGGGCGCCGACGGCGGCTGGAATGGCGACGGCCGGTGCAAAGAATACCGATACTAAGGAAATAGCCAGGGCGTCATTCTGCATCCCGACTTCAAGAGTAACCGAGTGCTGCTGTTTTTTCCCGAATCCCAATTTTCCCGTGACGAAATACCCGAGAAGGAAACCGCCGAGATTGTGAAGGAGAACCATGACGATAACAAAGAGTCCCATTTCCAAGATCTTAGCACCATTGACAGCAATGACGCCGCCGAGGATAACCAACACACCAAAAGCGGAAACAAGAACCAAGATTTTCGACAAAGAAGCCACGTGTTTTTCCCCCATCATCCGATGAGCCAAAAGACCGAGGACTAAGGGAACCAAGATAACTTTCATGACCGTCATGGCCATGGCGGTAAAGGAGACTTCAACCCACTGACCAGCGAGACCCCAGACGATAAAGGGCATCATGAGCGGTGCCAAAAGGGTCGAGCAGGTCGTAATAGAAACGGAGAGAGGCACATCGGCCTTCGCTAAAAAGCCCATGACATTCGACGCCGTCCCGCTCGGGCAGGAACCGAGGAGAATCATGCCGACAGCCATTTCCGGCGGCATTTCAAAGGCCAGGACCAGGCCATAGGCCAAAAGAGGCATGATCGTATAATGAGCGGCACAACCGACAAGAACTTCCTTCGGCCGCTGAACGATCAATTTAAAGTCACTGGCATGAAGGGTCATCCCCATACCGAACATGATGATCCCCAAGAGGAGGACCGTATGCGGCACGGCCCATAAAAAGGCACTGGGCATAAAGTAAGCTGCCACAACGACGACGAGGACGATATACGTTAAATTCTTCCCAACAAAACCGCTTAATTTTCCGATGAAATCCATCATAATAAGGCACATCCTTTCATATCACACTGAATAATATACAAATACGCAAACGGTTTTGATGGAGCAAAAAAAGGCTTTGCCTCTAAAAAAGAGACAAAGCCTTCACTCTGCGGTACCACTCTTATTGTCATAACGACCACTTTTCCAGCATCTCCGGAGTTCCCCTTCCAATGCCTGGCTGGATAACGGTTGCCTGCCGGCTGCGTCTACTGGCATCTCTGCGTTCGGGCAGCAGCTCCTGGATGATTTTTCATGTCCGTATTCCATCCTGCCTCTCAGCTTTCAGCAGGTCTCTGTCATGGCGTTCCCGACATTACTTCTTCCATTCAACACTGTTCTGTATTTGTTGTTGTAATTATACAGCCATCGGCATCAGTAGTCAATAGATTATTAAGTATATTTCCATGTTTTATCATTAAGTTAAGTTTTACAAAATGTAATCCCGTTTATTATAACGTTTAACTTGGGGTAAATAATTATTTATGCCAAAATATCCGCCACTTTTTGCTGTAAAACCGGCACGACGTCGGCCTTAAACCAGGGATTGGCCGCCTGCCAGCGGAAATTCAGCGGGCTGGGATGGACGATGGGGAAATAATCGGGCAAATAGGCTTCGAAGTTTCTTACCGTTTCGGTCAGATTGCGTCCCTTCCGTCCTTTTAAATAGTAATCCATGGCGTATTTCCCAATCAATAACGTCAGGGAAAGGTCGGGCATGAGGTTCAAAATCTCAGGGTGATATTCAGCGGCAATGAATTTGCGCGGCGGTTTATCACCCGTTTTCGCCTTGCCGGGGTAGTAGAAATCCATGGGCATGATGGAAATGGCGGTTGAGTAGAAAACAGAAGCGTCTATTCCCATCCAGTCCATCAGGGTTTCCCCGGACTTGTCATGGAAGGGGATGCCCGATTCTTCTACCTTTCGCCCCGGAGCTTGACCGATGATCAAAATCTTGGCTTCTTCGTGAATCTGAAAAATGGGGCCAATCCCTCGTTCCGTATAGTCTTTGTTTCGTTCGTCTTGGCGAAGTTTTTCAATGATGTCCTGCAATTTCATGCCGTATTCCCTCCATTCGATAAAAAGGCAGAAACCGGATTCCAGATCTCTGCCTACAAAAGATTATATCAAAAAACTATAGTATATGATGGGTATAAATAAGGCCGGTAAAAAATCGGCAACCTTAAATTTCGTCAGTTTAAGCATATTGAGGGCAATGGCCAAGATCATGAGGCAGCCGACGGCATTGAGTTCGCGGACGACGTCCGGCGTCATCAGCGGCAGTAAGAAGGTCGCCAAAACATAGAATATCGTTTCATAAACAAAGAGGACGAGGCCTACAGGAACGACGCCAATACCATATAAGGTGCCGAAGATAAAAGACGACACGGCATCGATAGCACTTTTAAAATACAGCAAGTCGTTGCTCCCTAAAGCGGCCTGAATGGGGCCGATAATAGCCATAGCCCCGATGGTTTCCATCATGGACAAGGTCACAAACCCTTTGACGAACCGCGAATCGTCGCCGCGGCTCAAATGCTTTTTAAGGAACTCTCCGAATTGATTCATCCGGTCTTCAATACCGATGGCCGTCCCGAGAATCGTACCGATAATCATACTGGCCAAGACGAGGAGCATATTCTGGCTCTGGACAGCCCCTTGGATTCCCATAGCGGCCAGTCCCAGAGCAATGACGCTCAAAACAGCCGTCGTAAATCGTTCAGAAATTCGATTATTCAACCCGACCCCTAAAAGAGCTCCCAGGGATGAGGTCACTGCATTGACAATAACACCGATCATAGATTACCTCCTGACGAAAAAACTATCTTTATTATAGCAAAAAAAAAGGTGCTGCCGAACATAAAGACAACACCTTTTCTAAACAATCTTTGCTCACTACTTATGAGCGGCCGACAAAGCCCCGTTCGCTGCCGGTTCTTCCGCTGCCTCGTAGTCACTGTCAAAGCGTTTATTTAAATAATTGACATAGAGATAGGCAAGACCGGCTCCGGAAATATTGTGCCAAGCACTGAAAATAGCACCGGGAACGCCGGCCATAGGAAGGGCGGCAAAATGGGTTTTGGCAAGCCCCGTAGCCAAGCCCGAATTCTGCATGCCGACTTCAATGGATACGGCAACCATCTTTTTCCAGCTCATGCCGCAGAGGTGGCCGATAAAGAATCCCAAGGCATAGCCGAGGCAGTTATGCAGGATGACGACTAACAAGATGAGTCCTGAGCTGTTAAGAATGGAATCACGGCTGGCACCGATGATGCCGGCGATGAGGAAAGAAATAGCCATAGCCGAAACAGCCGGAAGATAATCGAGGGCGGCGCCGGCAAGCTTTGGCAGAAAGCGCTTGACTAAGAGACCCAAGGCAATAGGAACGATGACGATCTGTACGATGGATAAGAACATGCTGACAGGATTAAAGGAAATACGCTGACCGATGATCAGATACGTCAAGAGCGGCGTCAAGACCGGAGACAATAAGGTCGAAATACTGGTAATGGTGACCGACAAGGGAACGTCACCCTTACTCATGAAGGTGATGACATTGGACGACGTACCTCCCGGGCAGGTCCCGACGAGGACGACGCCTGCCGTCAGGGCCGGATCGAGGCGAAATACGGTTGCCAGGACGAAGGCCAGAAAGGGCATGACGAAATACTGGGCGCAGACGCCGAAAAATACGTCCTTAGGCTGCTTCAAAACGAGGACGAAGTCGCTGGCACTCATAGTCATGCCCATGCCAAACATGATAATGCCTAAGAGAACCGACAAGACAGAAATGCCGCCGACATGGCCTAAAACCCAAGAAAAACTGGTCGGCATCGTAAGGCCGATGATGAGAAAGATGATGGCGATGACGCCAAAAAACTTACCGATGAGCGCACAAACCTGTTTCATAATAAGCCCCTTTTCATATCATTTTATATTCAGATAAAATAAATCTCCTGCTCCCCCATTCCCTGCGCAGCATAGGCGAAGGGCACGGAAGCAGGAGATAGACTTCATTCTTACTGCATGACGGCGCCGGTATTGGCCGACGTAACAAGCTTAGCATACCGTGACAGGTATCCCGTCTTGACCTTCGGTTCCGGCTGCTTCCATGCCGCTCGGCGTTTAGCGAGTTCTTCATCACTGACTTCCAGTTCCAATTTCCGATTCGGGATGTCGATGGAAATGGTGTCACCGTCGTGAACCAAAGCCAAGGGGCCGCCTTCCATCGCTTCCGGTGAAATGTGGCCGATGCAGGCACCGCGGCTGGCACCGCTGAAGCGGCCATCGGTCAAGAGAGCTACTTTCAAGCCCATGCCGGTGATGACGGCCGTCGGATTGAGCATTTCCCGCATGCCCGGCCCGCCTTTCGGCCCTTCGTAGCGGATGACGACGACGTGCCCTTCTTTGATATCGCCGCGGACGATGGCTTCGATAGCATCTTCTTCGGCATCGTAGCACTTGGCCGTTCCCTTATAGACCAAGAGGTCTTCATCGACGGCACTTTCTTTGATAACCGATCCTAAGGGCGCTAAATTCCCTTTAAGGACAGCGATGCCCCCTTTATTCATATAGGCATTGTCGACAGAGTGGATGACATCCCGATTGAGGACTTCCGCATCTTTAATGCGGTCGCCTACGGTGCCGGTAATAGTCTTGGCGTCGGTGTGAATCAGACCCAATTTAGAAACTTCCTTCATGACGGCGCAGATGCCACCGGCTTCGTCGAGGTCCTGCATGTGATAAGTCCCGCCGGGGCTCATCTTGCAGATATAGGCAGCCTTGCGGCTGATGGCATCGAACTCGTCGAGGGACAACTGTACCCCCGCTTCATGGGCAATGGCCGGAAGGTGCAGAGCCGTATTGGTAGAACCGCCGATAGCCATGTCGACGGCAATGGCGTTTTCAAAGGCTTCGAGGGTCATGATATCCCGCGGCTTCACGTCACGACGGACAAGGTCCAAGACGACTTCGCCGGCTTTTTTCGCCAGCATGCGGCGAAGGCCCGTATAAGCAGCGGGAATCGTCCCGTTACCGGGAAGGCCCATGCCCAAGACTTCGGTCATACAGTTCATGGTGTTGGCCGTAAATAAGCCGGAGCAGGATCCGCAGCCCGGGCAGGCGTGAAATTCCATTTCGTGCATTTCTTCAGCTGTCATCTGGCCGGATTCGACCTTGCCGGCGGCTTCAAACATCGTGCTGACACTGATATTCCGGCCCTTATAACGACCGGCCAGCATGGGACCGCCACTGACGACGACAGTCGGGATGTTGAGTCGACCGGCTGCCATGAGCATGGCCGGCACGATTTTATCGCAATTCGGGATGAGGACCAAACCGTCGAAGGCATGAGCCGTGGCTACGGCTTCGATGGAATCGCAGATCAACTCGCGGCTCGAAAGGGAAAAACTCATCCCCCGATGCCCCATGGCGATGCCGTCACAGACACCGATAGACGGAAATTCGATAGGCGTACCGCCGGCAGCGGCTACACCGAGTTTAACGGCCTGGGCAATTTCGCCTAAGTGGACGTGTCCCGGAATAATTTCATTAAAGGCATTACAGATGCCGATCAAGGGCTTCTTCAAATCCTCGTCACTATAGCCCATGGCATGGAACAAACTGCGATGGGCCGTTCGGGTAACCCCTTTTTTTACAACATCACTGCGCATATAGTATCCATCCTCTCTTTATGCCGTACTGGCAGCAGCATATCTATTACATATCCTTCACGGCAGTTTCCCCTCGAGAGAGAGAAATCTGGCCCGTCCGGGCAATTTCAATGATTTCATAGTCTTTCAACATTTCAAGCAAGGCTTCAATGCGATCTTCCCGGCCTGTAATGCGCATAGTCAGCGAATGTCGCTGGACATCGACAATCTTAGCCTTGAACAAATTCGCAATATTGGTCAATTCTTCCCGGATTTCGGGCGTCAGACTCCGTATCTTAATCATGGCCAGTTCATAACTGACAAAGGGGGCGTCATCAAGGTTTACAACCTTGATGACGTCGATGAGTTTTGCCAGTTGATTAACGGCTTGGTCGAGTTCCCATCGGTTTTCGACAGACACGACGATATTGATGCGGGTCACATCGGATTCCTCCGTGTACCCGGCGTTAATACATTCAATATTAATGGCTCTGCGGCTGATGAGGCCGGCGACGTGTGTCAGTACGCCGGGCTTATTGTCGCAAAGCAGTGCCAGGTGCTGTTTCGTCACTGGGCTTCACCTCCCAATACCATTTGATCCAATCGTTTTCCGCCAGGAACCATGGGATACACATTTTCATCCGGCGGAATGAATACATCAAGCAGGGCCGGTCCTTCCGTATGGAATAACCGGGATACGGCATCATCCAATTTTTCCGGACTGCGGACACCGGAGCCGGGAACACCCATCGCACTTGAGAGGGCCGTCAAATCCGGATTGTCGGCAATGACCGACTGCGAACAGTGACCACTGTAGAACATACGCTGCCACTGATTGACCATGCCCAAGACGTTATTGTGGAGAACGACGACTTTGACGTCGATACCATACTTATGGAGGGTCGCAAATTCCTGACAGTTCATCATGATACTGCCGTCCCCGGTAAAGAGGACGACTGTAGATCCGGGACAGCCGATTTTAGCGCCCATAGCTGCCGGAAGGCCGTACCCCATCGTCCCCAGTCCTCCGGAGGTAACGAAGTGCCGCGGTTTATTCAGGTTGAAGAACTGGGCCGACCACATTTGATGTTGGCCGACGTCCGTAACGATGATCGTATCCTCATCGGTCGCAGCCTGAACGGCATTAAAAATCGCCTGCGGAGAGATAGTTCCCTCCAGATGACGAGTCGCAAAGGGATGAGCTTTCTTCATGGACAAAACGACGTGCCGCCACCCTTCATATCTTTCATAAAGGGACTGTCCATAAGGCTTCAGTCCTTCGCAGAGACGCGGCAGGGACCAGCGAAGATCGGCGTTGACGCTGATATCGGCATGGACGATCTTATTGATTTCAACCTTATCGATATCGAAGTGGACGATGGTTGCCTGCGGCGCAAAATTTGCAGCGTCGCCGGTAACGCGGTCATCAAAGCGGACGCCGACGGCAAGGAGCAAATCACACTGGGTAACGGCCATATTGGCGGCGTAAGAACCATGCATGCCGACCATTCCCAAGTGGCAGTCCCAATCATCGGGAATACTCCCCTTGCCCATGAGCGTCGTTACGACCGGTATTCCGAGCTGCTGCACGACAGTGCGCAGGGGTTCTGCCATTTCCGATAAGATGACACCACCGCCGGTAAGGAGGACCGGCCGTTTGGCCTTAGCCAAGGCCTTAACGGCACGAACCACATCGCCTTGGCAGCCTTCCTGATGGCCGCTGTAACCTCTAAGGTGAACATCCTTTGGATATTCAAATTCAAAGGACGTGTCGAAGACATCTTTGGCAATGTCGACCAGGACCGGTCCCGGTCGGCCTGTCGAAGCAATGTAAAAGGCCTCCTTCAAGACCCGCGGCAGTTCTTTGACGTCCTTTACGAGATAATTGTGCTTGGTAATGGGCGTTGTGATGCCGGAAATGTCCGCTTCTTGAAAGGAGTCGCGGCCGATGAGGGGCGTCGCGACCTGACCGCTGATGATAACCAGGGGAATAGAATCCATATTGGCCGTCGCAATGCCGGTCACCATGTTGCAGACTCCCGGTCCGGAAGTTGCAAAGCAGACTCCGGTGCGCCCCGTCACTCGAGCATAACCGTCGGCAGCGTGAACAGCCCCCTGTTCATGTCCCGTCAAAATATGAGGGAACTGCGCTTTATATAATTCGTCGTATAAGGTTAGGACGGCTCCGCCGGGATAGCCGAATACGACATCTACACCTTCTCGCTTTAAGCATTCAAGGACAGCTTGTGCTCCGGTCATGTTCATTCTATTCACCTCGTTATCATGTCATTAAGAGCATGGCCCATAGGCCATGGAGAAATTAGTCGTTCTGGTCGTTGCTGTGGAGCCAGGGCATCATGGCGCGGAGCTTTTCGCCGACCTGTTCGAGGGGATGTTCCGCGTGCTGACGACGCATAGCCAAGAAATGAGCCCGGCCGCCGGCCTTGTTTTCGAGGAGCCAATCTTTGGCAAAGGCCCCGGACTGGATATCGTTGAGGACGTCTTTCATAGCCTTCTTCGAATCCTGGGTTACGACGCGGGGGCCGGCCGTATAGTCACCGTATTCAGCCGTATCACTGATGGATTTACGCATCTTGGCCATGCCGCCTTCATACATGAGGTCGACGATCAACTTCATTTCATGGAAGGTTTCAAAGTAAGCGATTTCCGGCTGATAACCTGCTTCGCAAAGGGTTTCAAAACCGTTGGTGATGAGCTGGCAGATACCGCCGCAGAGAACGGCCTGTTCGCCAAAGAGGTCTGTTTCCGTTTCTTCCTGGAAGGTCGTCTGGATAACGCCGGCCCGGGTGCCGCCGATACCGCGGGCGTAAGCCAAGGCGAGATCGAAACAAGTTCCCGTTGCATCCTGTTCAACAGCGAATACGTCGGGGACGCCGCCGCCTTCTACAAAGGTACGACGAACGAGGTGACCCGGGCCCTTAGGGGCCACCATGAAGACATCGACGTCAGCCGGCGGTACGATCTGTTTAAAGTGAACGTTAAAGCCGTGGGCAAAAGCAAGAGCACTGCCGGATTTTAAATTCGGAGCGATTTCAGAAGCATAGACATCCGCCTGTTTTTCATCCGGAATGAGGACCATGGTAACGTCCGCTTCTTTAACGGCTTCGGCAACAGTCTTGACTTCAAGGCCGGCTTTTTTCGCTTTTTCGACAGATTTACTGCCTTCATACAGACCGACGACGACGTCTACGCCGCTTTCCTTCAAATTCAAGGCATGGGCATGACCCTGGCTGCCATAACCGACGACAGCTACCTTCTTACCTCTCATGACATCCCAATTTACATCTTGATCATAAAAAACCTTTGCCATAATAACATCGCTCCTTTGAGTATAAAATAATTTATTCTCGTTGGAATTTAGAGATGCGTCGAAAGAGGTAACAAAAAAACTCCTATCCCTATGAGGGACGGAGTTTTTATTCCGCGATACCACCCTGATTCCCGGCTCATTGCTGCGCCAGGCTCTCTACAACGTACCAACATACGCGTTTCCTATAACGTGGAAAAGTCGTCAGTGCTTAGTATACTTCAGCACTTCTCTTCAGGGATGATTTTCAATCGATCTTCACTATCGGCTCGCACCACCCGCCGACTCTCTGAAAGTATCCGAAGGACCTACTCTTTCCCGTCATCAGATTTTACCATATGCTTTTGCGAGCCCTTATCAGTTCGGCTCGTTTGAAAAGCTTGAACACATTCTACAAAATGCAGCCTCGTTTGTCAATGATTTTTTTTGAAATTAATTTGAAATTCTTTAGTTAAACGCTTGACTTCCTAATATTTTTAGGAGTCCCGATTGTTGAGGTACCATTTCACAAATTGCCGGGCAATCCGCCCGTTGCGGCCGGAATGTTCCATCTCCCAGCGCAGCCCTTCGATTCGCAGCTTTTCCGGCGCAAGATCAATGCCGGCTTTTTTCAATTCATGGCCAATGATTTCCAGGTATTCATCCTGCGTCGGCGCTGCGTAATGAAGGATGAGTCCGAAACGGTCTGATAAAGAAATGGCTTCATTGGTGTTATCGTCACGGTAGACTTCTTCCCATTCATCATTGCGGTCATGCCAGGTCTCCTTGAGCAGATGACGGCGATTAGAGGTTGCATAAATAACCACATTTTTTGGTTGTGGCGTAACACCACCATCCATGGCCGATTTCAGGTATTTATAAGACGCTTCATTTTCATCAAAAGACAGGTCATCGAGAAACAAGATGAAACGCTTGCTGCCGATAGCGCCCAACTTTTCCATCAGAGGCTGCAGTCCCTGAAGCTGGTCACGCTGAAGCTGAACCAGGCGCAATCCCTGTTCATGATAGCGTGAGACCAAGGCTTTGACTGCCGTCGACTTGCCCGTACCGCGAGATCCCGTGAGGAGAACGTTATTCGCCTCTTTCCCGCTGACAAAAGCCGCGGTATTGGCCATGAGTTTTTCCTTCTGGGCAGCATAGCCAATGAGATCATTCCAATCGAGGTGCGGGAAATTTTCAATCCCGATGAGATGGCCGTCGTCGGACAAGCGAAAGGCCATGAAACGAGCGAGTTTTCCGCGACCGAAGGCGGCATAGTAATCGAGCAGCACGGCCGTGGCTTTTTCCGGCGTATCCGCCCCTTGAAAAGCTTTTTCTAAGGACCGGATACAGGCGTCGTTGGTGACAGCAGCCGGCTCATACTCATCTAAAAATTCGACATCAAAAAAGTCAGAAGGCTGACGCTGTAAATACGGAAATATCAGTTCCATATCGAAAGCCAAAGCCCGAGTCAGTCCCGTACCGGCGGTACCGACCCGTTCCATAACATCGGCCGCCACCGTACGTCCCTCCGAAAAAAGGTATAAAAAATACTGGCGCAGCACATTGCCCTGAAGCCCCAACCGTTCGGCCGCTTCCAGCAAGGCGGCCGCACCGGCTCCCCGTGAAAACGAAGCCCCTTGATCCGTATCTTCTTGAACATCCATCAAGGCCTTGATGACAGGATCCTTCAAAAAATCCCGGCACACGACGAGGCCTCGTAAACTTTCACACTTCATAGAACCATCTCCCCCTTGCGGCACCGCTTTTGGCGTCCGCAGTATTTGGGCTATTATACTTCCAGAATGGACAGCGGTCAAGAAGCAGGTCACTATCTATGCATAAATAATACTATTTTATCGAAGGTTATCCACTAAGGCATCGGCCATGCGGCACATACGAGCAATAGGCCTTACATCATGAACACGCATGATAGTACATCCCGAAAGGACTCCGGCTACACAAGTCGCCCCCGTCCCTTCCATCCGCTCCGTTACGGGCAGGTCGAGGATCTTTCCGATAAAGCCCTTGCGGCTCGTCCCCAGCAGCATAGGATACGGCAGGGCCGTCAATTCGCGCAGATGCTTTATGACATAGACGTTCTGTTCAAAAGTCTTGCCAAAACCGATGCCCGGATCGGTAATGATTTGATCTTGACGCATCCCGGCCTGGTCGGCAATAATGGACGAACGAATAAAGAAGCGCTTCATATCGCCGATGATGTCGCCATACTCCGTGCCTTCCTGATTATGCATGACGACGACGGGGACGCCGTGTTTTGCGGCAACAGCGGCCATTTTTCCGGGCTCCGGAGCATACTGCAGGCCCCAAATGTCGTTCATGATATGGGCTCCGGTACTCATGGCATAGTCTGCCGTTTCGGCCTTATACGTATCGACCGAAATGGGCACCGGACAAGCATCGACAAGGCGGGGAAGGATCCGTTCCAATCGTTCAATTTCTTCGGCCGCCGAAATCGGCGTAAAGCCCGGGCGGGACGATTCAGCTCCGATGTCGATGATATCCGCGCCATCAGCAACCATGTCTTCCATATGGCGTAAGGCCGTGTCGATATCATTCCACTTACCTCCATCCGAAAAAGAATCGGGTGTATAATTTAAGACGCCCATGATCAGCGTTCTTTCTCCGACCGTCAGTTTTTTTCCATCATTCCAGCGATAATGACGAATTTCCATATCCATTCCTCCTATAAAAAAAAGAGATAACCAAGGCGCCCGAAAGGACGCACAGTCGTTATCCCTAAAAAAGTCCGTAACCTGTACGTTACTATGTAGTATACCAAAATAAGGACTTCCGGGCAATAAGGCCATTGTCAAAAGGCACTTGTTTTTCAGTAAAACACTCCTCCCAATTGAATATATGAAACAAGGCCCTTTGTTGACGTAAAGTATGTATATGATATACTAAAAGGGGTTTATATTTACGAATTACAAGACAAAGGGGGATTTGTTATATGAAAAAGACGCCTGTTATCTTCATCGGACACGGAAGCCCTATGTTGGCCATCGATGAAAATGATCTTACGCGCGAAATGCAGCGCATCGGCGCCGACATTCTAAACAGCCCGGAAAAGCCGAAAGCCATATTAGCCATATCCGCGCATTGGTATGCGCCGGGTACATATATTCAAAGCGCCGAAAAACCACGTCAAGTATACGATATGTACGGCTTCCCGGAAGAACTCTACCAGCTTAAATATCCCGTCAGAGGCTGTTCAGACCTTACGAAAGAAGTCTGTGACCGCCTGGGCAGCGACGTTTCTATCAACGACAGCTGGGGCATCGATCACGGAACCTGGAGCGTAATGGTTCATATGTTCCCCGATGCTTCTATCCCCGTCGTACAGCTCTCGGTAAACAGCCATCTGAGGACGGAACAGTGTGTCGAAATAGGGAGAAAATTAGCACCCTTGCGCGAGCAGGGATACCTGATCTGGGGCAGCGGCAACATCGTCCACAACCTGCGGCGAATCGAATGGAACAACCGCGGCGGTTCCGACCAGGCTGACCACTTCAGCAAATACATCGTAGACAACGTACTCAGCGGCAATATCGATGCCGTCATCAACTACCAAGAACACGAAAACGCATCCTACTCCGTTCCTACACCGGACCACTATATGCCGCTGCTTTACTGTCTCGGCGCCGCCGGAGAAGATTCGGCAACGGTCTTTAACAACACCTGCACCATGGGATCTCTCTCCATGGCCAGCTTCGTGTGGGCTTAACAACGCTGCACGGTTAGTATTTCATTAAAATTCCTAATTTATTCGCTTTTCTCCGAATAAATTAGGAATTTTTTTATTTCATGTAGACCGTAATGAAAACGCTAAAGGATCTTGCAAACAAGTTGTTCACAAGATCCCTATATTTATTATAGCGCCAATTTTTTATTTTTTTCTATTTTCGTCCGTAACAATCCGAGTTGGATGATAACAGCACAGCTCATAATAAGAAAGAGTGGGTAAAACTGGCAGGATAAAATATCGATATAGCTGGCTCCCATAACTTCCTGAACCATCAGAGCCCCCGTACCATGAGGGACAATCATAACTGCAATACAAGCACCAATATCCAGGAATGTCGCCAATCTACGCGGGGCAATTTCGTATTTTTCCCCCAATTCTTTCGCAATGGGAGACGTAATCATGATTGCCATAACATTATTAACAATCGTCGCAGATAACAACAAGGATAAACCACCGGCAATGAATTCACAACTCTTGCGGCCTTTAATTTTCTTAGTAACAACACTTACCAGCCAATTGATACCACCATAATAAGAAACAAGTCCTACCAATCCAGAAATCATAAAGGCAAAAACAGCCAACCAGAACATGCTTTCCATCCCCGCAGAAACGGCTTGGGCCCAACCAAAGAAAGTAGTGGTCCCCATAGCTACGCCAATAGCTCCTGCCAAAGCGATTCCAATACCGAGAACTAGGATAACATCCCACCCCATGAGAGCAAAAACAAGGGTCGAGATATACGGCAAAATCGTAATTAAATTATAATCACCAGCCACAACATCAGCACCCCCGCCACTGCTGCCAGCAAGGCCATAAACGATCAGTGTCAGAATAGTCGCCGGTAGAGCAACATAAAAGTTAAATTTAAACTTTTCTTTCATATCCGCTCCCACACCGCGAGCTGCACAAATGGTCGTAGCAGCAATCATAGAAAGGTTGTCACCAAAGTATGCACCGGTAATCGTAGCCGCGCCTGCCATTGCCGGATTAATACCTGCACTTTGAGACAGGGCCGCTGCAACAGGAATCATAGTAGCTAATGTCCCCATAGATGTGCCGATACAAGTAGAAATAATGGCACAAATGGCAAAAAGACCTGGCAGAAGGAGATATCCCGGAATCAACGAAATCCCCAAGTTTACAATAGACGCTTCCCCGCCCATAGCCGAACACGCCTTAGCAAAGCCACCAGCCATGAGAACCATCAAGCCCAACTGCATGACGCCCGGTTTACCAGCATTTTTCGCCCAGATATCCGTTTTTTCTGTAAACGATTTTTTAGGATCAAAACATAGAAGCGCTGCCATGACTGCAATCAAAATCGATACATAACGTGGCATCATCCAAAAAGGCTTATCATATCCAAGAACCGTAAAAACGACACCGCACCCGACATATAAAATGAGGAAAACGACAATAGGTAATAAGGCTTTACCGCCATAGTTCTGCCCTTGCTCTACATTATCCATAATATTACTCCTTTTACGTAAGATTTTTCATAAATGAATTCTATAAAATAGCAACTTTATCAGTATCTGTAATTGAGATTACCTGACTATGAGAAAAGGCATAATCTGAAATTTCATTTCCTATACCGGGCAAATCAGGAACCGTCATTTTTCCGTCAACAGGTTCATACGTATATTTCGTCAGTTTCAGCATTTTGGGCATCGACGTGTTGACATTGTATTCATGAATAACAAAATTCGGCAATGTTGCTTCCAGATTAAGCGATGCCGCCGTAATCAAGGGAGAACCGCAAACATGAATCTGAACTCCTACATCATGGGTATACGCCATATCACAAATTTTCTTCACTTCTGTGATGCCGCCACTGTTGCCAACATCCGGCTGGATAACTTGAATCGCCTCCTGTTCCAAGCATTTCTGAAACTGCCAGCGTGAATAAATCCGTTCACCGCTGGCAACGGGAATCCCTGTATTCTGATGCACAAAACGAAGCAGTTCTGCATGAGGAGCTACCGGTTCCTCATAATAAAGAATCCCGTATTTTTGGGCCATATTCCCCATTTGGACAGCTGACTGTGCATCTGTATAGGCATGATTTTCCAAGATAATATCACATCTTGAACCGATTGCTTGACGAACAGCGGCTATACGTGATTCAATAACGTTCATATAATCCGGGTGCAAAAAGGCACTTTGTTCAGAGCCATCATACCGACCACCATCTTCACGGAAGGTAGTGAAGTTAAATTTAACAGCATCAAAGCCTTTTTCCACAGCGACTTTAGCATCATGAGCATAGTCTTCCGGAGTCCGCCCCGGACGCCGTTTTTCAGCCCATCCGTTTTGAAGCTGGCTGGCATAAGCACGCAAAGAACTTCGCTGCTTGCCGCCAAGCATTTCATGCAGCGGAGCCCCGTATGTCTTTCCTTTTATATCCCACAAAGCTACGTCAAATGCACTCATGCCGGCAAAAGTAATAGGTCCTCCATTAAGCGCAAAGAAGCAGGCATCCTTATACATTTTCTGCCAAATAACTTCATGCTCCAAAGGGTTAAGTCCAATAAGTTCCGGAGCCAAATCCCGCATCATTCCAAACGCAGCATGAACCGCCCCGCCATACGATAATGCAGCTTCACCATCCCCATAGATGCCACTATCCGTATAAACCCGGCAAAACATCGGCTGCCAACCGCCTTCTACAGGATCTGACAAAAGCACATCGATCTTTGTAATTTTCATAGTCATAGACACCCTTTCTTAAGTAAAGTAAGATAAATGAGATATTATATATGGCGTGTCATCCAGTTACTGCCTTCCAGTATTCGAGCAATCAAAAAGGAAACGACACTATCACCGGTCGAATTAATCATGGTCCCCAGGGGATCGACCAATGTTCCCACTAAAATTAAAATCCCCATCGCTTCAGGCGGTAAACCGAGCATACTGACAATCATAGCACTGCCAATGGCCCCGCCTCCGGGAACAGAAGAAATAGCCGTTGCCGATAAAACGGCTAAAAAAATGGCTAAGGCAAAAATACTCACCGTATTCCAAGGTATATGAAAAAGAATGCATATAAGGTAAATCTTCGTTACCGTAGCAATACACCCTCCATCCATATGCATCGTCGCGCCCATCGGAAGAACAATTCCGGATATGTCAGAAGGAACTCCCATTTTATTGCAAAATTCACGCTGTGCCGGAATAGCAGCATTGCTGGAACTCGTGCATAACGCCATCATCGCCGGAGTAAGCACATATTGGAAAAAACGTCGAACGCAACGACTACCACCGGCAAGATAGCAATAAAAAGAAAACCCAAGAAAGAAGTATGCCAATGCCACGGGGAAAAAGAAAAGCATCACTCGAGCGAATGCGTCAACCAAAGAACCACCCATGGTACCGATAAGATTAGCAAAATAAGCACCCAGTCCGATAGGAGCAAATTTCATCAGAACAGAAATCATTTTATAAATGACTTGAGCAATGTCATTCAATGCTTGGCTCACAACGGATGCCCTGTCACCAATTAAAGGAACACAGATGCCAAAAAAAACAGAAAATACAATAAGGGCAACCATATTCTGCTGCATCAACAGCTGAGAAAAATCATGAACAGAGACAGTGCGAACCAAATAATCCCCGAACGAAAAACTAGTATCTGCCCTCAATCGATCCGATGCATTATAAATAATTGTCGGAAGTTCCATTCCCTCACAAGGATTTATGAGTGTAACCAGAATCAGCGTAGTCACAGCCGCTACAATGCCTGTCGCGATAAACAAGACCAACGTGCTGCTCAAAAGTTTTCCCAAACGTTTCAAATCAGATGAAGCAGAAACAGCTCCTGAAATGGAAAAGAAGACCAATGGCGTTACCAAAGTAAAAAGTAAATTAATGAAAACTTCCCCTACCGGGCGAAAAATGACTGCATCATTTCCCAGATACAAGCCAGCAACAGCACCCATACCGATACCTGTCAATAAAAGAAGCGTAAACGTATGGTTGGCACGCAACTTTATCATCATCTTTTCTCCTTTGAATAAATAGTTTTACAATCAATCTATTTGTCAATATAATAATTCATAATTTTGACCGTGTCAATGATTTTCTCAGTCATTAGTCCATTATAGAAAGACTTTAAGATAATAAATGCTGAAAATATAGTATTTTTACAATTAAGCATAGCCAATAAGTTTCATTGCCAAACTTTTATAGTTTGGCAATTTGACAGTTTGGTATCCATTCCATATAATAAAATTAATTATATTTCTGATCCCATTATTATCGATTGAGGTGGTACTTCCATGAATACAAAAAAAAATGATATACAGGATATCTTTTCTAACTTAGATGAAAAGGTTGATATTATCTTTCGCCATCAGATGCTCATGAACGCCTATCAATCTATTCCCAGAGAATATGCGCCCGGTTTCTTTATGGGTGAAATAGAGATCCATACATTAGGATTTATTAAACGCACCCCCGGAATAACCGCTAAAGAGCTATGTAAACTAATGTATCGCACAAAAGGGACGATATCCTCCATGCTTTCTAAATTAGAAAAAGGCGGCTTTATTGAACAAAAAACGAACCCTGATAATATGCGGGAACACAATATTTATCTAACCAAAAAAGGTTTGCAAACTTGCAACAAGCACACTGCATACGACAGAAAAACTACCGCTAACTACCTAATGGCCGCTGGGGAAACTTACACGGAAGAAGAAATCAACGGATTTTTTAAGATTACCCGTTTCCGAACGGAATACTTTACCGACATTATCGAAAAAGAGAAAAAGAGATACGCCGAAGCAATGAAAGAAAAAAATAAACAAAAAACAAAATAACAAGATGTTCTGACGCCAATTATCGAGGTAAGTATAGACAAAGCACACGAAAAAAGAAAGATACTTATAAATTTATAAGCGCGAAAAAACCGCAGCAAAATTTTGCTGCGGTTTAAAATTTAATATTCACTTATAACAATTACGCGTGAACGCATTCAAACGACATCATCTCAATGAATCCTAGGGTATCTTTCACGCGTTCCCTCACATAAAACAGGCCGGTACAAATTAACAGCCCGGCATAAACCGAGCTGTTTAAAAGTCAAGGGATGTCTAGAAATGTCATTACGAAACCGTTTGAGGCTGGATGGTTCCTTTTTCGATTTCAAAAATGTGAATCGTATCGGTTTCCCCGGAAAGTTCTTTCTGAACTTCCTGGGCTACTTTTTGGGTCGCTGCCGAGCAGGTGAACAGGAAGATCTGTTCTTTTTTACCTAAAGATGCCAAGAAGTGGATGGCTTCTTTTTGGCGCTGTTCATCGAAGCGGACCAAGATGTCGTCGAGGATGAGCGGCATCGGTTCGATCTGCCGTGAAAAGGCCATGGCCAGGCTGACACGGATAGCGAGGTAAATCTGGTCGCCTAATCCGCTGCTCCACTGTTTTTCCGGAATACGGCGCTGAGTACCGTCAACGGCGAAGAGCTGCTTGCCGTCGAGGCTGGCCTGAAGGGTATAACGGCCCTGAGTCATAAGGTTCAGATATTCACCGGCCTGACGAATGACGATGGGCTGACGGACTCTTTCGTAGTAATCCTGAGCCTGTTCGAGCATGTACTGGGTATACATATAGGTCAGCCAGTCATCGACATGGCGGTCCAAATCAGCCTTGCGGTTCTGCTGGGTCTGCAAGAGTTTCCCGTATTCATCGCTCTTGGCCATCTGACTCAGACGTTCAATGATACTGCCTCGTTTTTCAGCCACTTCGGCCAGTTTCTTTTCGGCCTCGGCGATTTTTTTCTGATAGTAATCGCGTTCGTCGGTCCAGTTTTTCAGCGTGTGTATCTTCAATTCATGGCGCAGTTCCGACAATTTTTTAGGATTCTTGGCGATGAGCCGAATATGAGCCTCCGTTTGGTCATAGACCTCTTTATACTGTTGGAATTGACGGAATTTCAATAATTTGCTGCGGAATTCCGCATCGGTCTTGGCCCCGGCAGCGCTAAGCAGTTCCCGCTGCATCTGAACTTTATGTTCTCGCTCTTCAGACAGGCTTTCAATCTGGACTTCCCGCTCTTTCTGCTGACGATCCTGTTCTTTAGCGACTTCAGCCTGGACGCGGATATCCTGCCACTGTTTATATACGGCTTCCGCCTCATCGGGAGATACAGGCTTTTTAACACCGACTTCACGGAAAATCTGTTCTGCCGTATCCGTCCAACGCGAAATGGAACTGTTCACATCGAGTTTACGCCGCTTCCAATCGTTCGACGCCGTCGTCATCTGTTTCCATATATCCCAGGCATCTTTGGCTTTGGCCATACCCGCCGTTTCAAGTTTCGTAAATCCCGACTGATCGCGCCAGCCTTCCCAAGCCGTTTCACTGGCTAAAAGTTTTTTCTTGCAGGTATTTCCTTCTTCCTGCCAGGTGCCGTAGATGGCATCGTACATCACTTTCTGTTCTTTCTGCCAGGCATTCTTCGATTCCCGCGTCTGCCAGTCCATGTACTGTTTGCGGACACCGTCGAGTTCCTGCTGCCAGCGATCGTTGGCGGCCTCCACATCTAAGGTGATTTCAGCATCTTTTGAAAGGTCGCTTATCTGTTGATTAAGTTTCCCTAATTGACCTTCTATTTCAGCAATTTTACGGGGAATACGATCAGTCCCCGTTTTTTGACGGGCCAGAGAAATGACGGCGATGACGGCACAGGCTGCCCCGGCACCCAAACCAAGGGTTGAGTCAAAGTCTGCCAGATATACCGCTGCCACGCAGGCGACTGCGGCTAAGAGAAAGAGTACGCCTAATACAGTAAAGGCCTTCGACGGACCCGTAGCCCCATTTTTTAGCCAATCGAGCTGTTCTTGCAGGGTCTGCCGTTCCGTAACTGCCGACTGAATGGCCGCTACGGCTGTTCCGACAGTCTTCCACTCGTCTTTCGACTTTTCCGTATCTTCTTCTTCAAGTTCCGGCGACGAGACGTTCTTAGGCTTGGCAGCCTGCCATTTTTCCATTTCCTGACGGCTGTGTTCAAGGGTTGAAGCCGCAGCCATCCCGCGCGGCCAGTCGACCGTTTCCGGAATTTCACCGGTGACGGTCCACCCTTTCAAGGCCTCTGCCTGTTTGTTTTTTTCAAAATCCCAGTCGATTTCTTTGTCTTCATGGTCTTTTAATTCATCAAGGCCCTGCTTCCAAGCCGGAATACTGCGGTAAATATCCTCAATTTGAGGACCGCAGACGAGCCAGCGCTTCCACGATTCCTGAAAAGCCGGTCCCTTTTGGTTCATTTCTTTCAAGTGCTTAATCTGTTCGTCGATTTCCTTGATCTTTTGGTCCATGTCGGCCCATTTTTGAGCGCCATCCAAGGGAAACTGCGATACGTCAGCCAAATTCTGCATCTGCTGCAGAGCATCCTGACCGCGTTTATAGACGTCCCAGGCCGCAATGGGCATAGAAATCTGCTCGATCTGTTGCTTTGATTCTTCAATATCGAGACGGATGCGGTTTTCGATTTCATGAGTCGTCCGCTCCGTTTCCTGCAAGCTCGCGAATTCATCTTCATCAAAGGCCAGGCTGCTGATCTGGCGGTCGAAGTCTTTCTGCTCATTGAGGAGGGCATTGATGGGCTTTTTCCCCTGAGGAGAAGCTACCAGAAGTTCTCCCATCTCTTTGGCCACCTCACTGCGGGCCAGCCCCATAGCGACGCCGCCTTCAATGCTGAAAAAGTGGTTGCGAACGGCTTCGTTGGACAGGATTTTAAAGCCTTGAAGGTCCTCAAGTCCCATGGCGAAAATCTTATCGTAGGTCTGACGGTCCAGCCCGTGCCACCACAAGTCGGCCGGTTCTTCCTGAAGGTTTTCATCGCCGTTCGATAAGGTATATTCTTTTTCATTGCGGACGATCCGGTATTCTTTTCCGTCTTCCCGGAGGATATCCATACTGCCGAAATAGCCGTGCCAGTCGCCCCGCAAGTAGCCGAAGAACATGGAGCGAACATACTTCATGAGGGTCGTCTTCCCGCTTTCATTACGGCCATGCATGACGATCAGTCCGCTTTCCGGGGGATTCCATTTGACACCATGATAAATCCCGAAATCAGCTAATTCCATCTGTATAATCTTCATGACATTTATCCTCTTCTATGTTCCAGCAAGCGCTGCATGCCCAGCCACTTGGCTTTTTCAAAGTTTTCCAGCAGGCGGTCATCAGAAATCGCCCGGCCATACGCACCGAGGCGTTCAAACTCAGGCCGATTCATGAGGATATCCCGCAGGGCCTTTGCTTTTTCAGCAGGCTCCAATTTTTCTAAATTGTCGAAAACATTTAAATAATCGCCAATGGAGTCGGGCAGTTTACTCCGTTCATCCATATTAATTTTCGGACGGGCCAGGTTACGCAGCCGTTCGACCATGACGAAGGCATACTTCCCCTGTTCTTCTTCACGCCAGCTTTCCAGCCAGTACTGTGTCGCTTCCGGATTGTTGATGACATGGTACATACTGCCGCTGCCCGTAAAATTAACGGTCAAGAACGTCGGTTTCCCGATATCACGGCGCACTTTTTCCTTAGCAAATCGCACGGCACCGCGCAGTTCTGATACGGACTCGAGGCCGTCGATGGCAATATCAATGCTTTCCCAGCGGACGATACTGGTATCGACGAACTCGATATTCGTCGTTCCATAAGGGCCGACTTCGACGTAGTAGCAGCCCCGAGGACCGCTTTCCGTGCAGTCCAGTCCCTGGGGATTGCCGGCATAGACGATATACGGCTTTTCACATAAAATTTCGTGTTTATGGATATGCCCCAAGGCCCAATAATCCATGCCGCATTCTTTTAAATCGTCAAGGGTGCACGGAGCGTACGTCGACTCACGACTGCCGACTTGGGTGTGGAGCAGTCCGATAGAAAAGGTATCGCCGGCGGCACGATTGAACTTCCAGGCCAGATTTTCCCGCTGTTCTCCTTTAGCATAACTCTGCCCGTAAACAGCGGCCGCTTCTTGGCCGTCAACGAGCAGCGGCACCCGTTCGACAGCCTCTGCCGAAAAGATATGGACGTTGGGCGGGAAAGGTATTTTGGCCTTCCAAGCTTCCAAGGGGTCGTGATTGCCAAGGACGGCAAAGACCTGAATCTGATGCTGGGCCAATTTATGCAGCAGCCGCACGTAATCGAGCTGAGCCGTGAGGTTATGATTGGCACTGGTATAGACGTCACCTGTAATCAGAACGGCGTGAACTTGTTTATCAATAGCCAGCTGTACGATTTTTTGAAAGGCCCGAACCGGGGCTTTGCCGATGATACGCTGCCAGCGATCATCGATGGCGGCCAGATTATGGAACGGGCTTCCTAAATGAAGATCTCCGCATTGAATAAACCGCAAATTTTTCGCCATTATTATCCTTCCTTCTCTGACCATGCTGCATGCAAGGCCGCAACGGCATCACGGAGCTTACAGCTGGGAATTTTTGAAAATGACAGGAGAAACTCATTGTCGGTTTCCTGTGAGGGTGTTTCATAAAAAGACTGCATGGATAAGACGCGGCAGCCTTGCTGTTCCGCTTTTTTGAGCAAATCCGACTCTGACAAGGGGCTGTGCAGGCGGACGTGACAGTAGATGCCGGAAACGAGTTGGCCGACGACGATTTCCTGACCAAAGGCCTCCACGAGGAGCTTCCGCAGGAATTCGCCTTTTTCCTGATAATCCTTGCGCAGCCGGCGGACTTGGCGTGAAAGTTCGCCGCTCTGGATATATTCCGCCAACACACACTGTTCCGGCACAGAAGCGCCCTGCCGAAAGAGACCTCGCTGCTCATGGTATAACGGCATAAGTTCCGGCGGGAGCACCATATAACTCAGGCGGACAAAAAAAGGCAATACCTTCGAAAGGGCCCCCATATAGATGACGCGGCCACTGCGGTCCAGTCCCTGAAGTGCCGGTACCGGGCGGCCGTAATAGCGAAGCTCGCTGTCGTAGTCGTCTTCGATAATGAGTCCGTCCGTCTCTCCTGCCCATTGGAGCAGGCGATGGCGAATGCCGGCCGGCATGACCGTTCCCGTCGGAAACTGATGTGACGGACTGACGTAGACCAAGCGAACGTGGCTTTGCTCCAGCTCATCGACCTGAAGGAGGCCGTCCTTGATAGGAATGGGAACGATGGAGTAGCCGCTGTTGCGAAAGATTTCCCGCCCCAATCTGAATCCGGGCTCTTCAACGCCGATGCAGTCGTATTTACAGCGCAGTAAGTGCGTCAATATGCCCAACAGGGAAATCGTACCGGCACCGATGACAATCTGTGAAGGCGCTGCATGGACACCGCGCGTTTCATAGACGTAACGGCTCAGCGCGCGGCGCAAATCCGGAACCCCCTGGTCGTCATTGGCCGCCAACAGGCGATCCGGCTCTGACAAAACACGATTCATGTACTTTCGCCAAATATCAAGGGGGAATCGTTCCAAGGCCATGTCGCCGCTGGCGAAATCATAGTCATACACCGGCTGGTGTACGATTTCCTGCACCCGCATTTGACGGCCTTCTTCCGGCAGTTGTTCCCGCCGGCCCAAGGAGGCTACTTCATAGCGTGCTTTGTGCCGGCGCAGGATATAGCCTTCGCTGGCCAATTGGTAGTAAGCCTTTTCTACGGTCATCTTGCTGATGCCGGCCGCTTGAGCCAATTCACGCACAGAATCGAGACGCATACCGGCTACCATGCGGCTCGATTCGATTTCCTGGCGATAATATTCATAAATTTGTACATAAAATGGTTTGCTGATAGATTTGTCGAGTTGCAGCATTGCATCCGGCCTAAGGCCCCTTCTCCCCTCTGTGGCGTCGCCATGTCTATGGTTGTCTCTGTAATATTATATTGTACCGAAAAATGCGCCGCCTGAAAAGGGGGATAGCCGGCGATTCCTTGGCAAATCCAGATATTTTCTTATAAAAACTATTTTATGCTCATAGCAGCCGCAATCGCAGCGCCGACGGAGACCCCATCTTGGATGAGAATCGGATCGATGGAAATCTGTTTTTCCCGATCAGGACCTTCATTTTGGCAGGCCTGCATGGCATCTTCCATCATAACCAAGGCACCCCGAACGTGTTTTAAAACACTTCCATCAATGGCAATGGTCTGACTCGGAATGGGCAGCTCTTTATATAAATGATGCAGAATACCACAGCCGACAGCGCCGACAAGCTGAGCTGAACGCACAAAAATAGCCGCTCCGATATGCCTTATGGGGCGCACATCTTCCAAGCAGACGATGCGATTCCACAGCCGCCCCATCGTAAGCCGGCCTTGTTGATCATCGTCGTTTCCAATGATATCATTCATTGCCTCCGTCGTAAAAGAAGGCAGTTCCTGCGTGTCAAAATAGGTCAACAGCGTTTGGCGAAAGAGTTCTGAAGCATAAGCACCGCTCATCATCTTTTCCAGTTTATGCAGTCCCGGCTGGGACGATCCGGCATCGACGGCCTCATCCCAGTGATGACCCGTAACGCCGTTGTAATCGCCAGCCTCTAAGTTAACGATCATATTCCATTCCGGCTCATAATAACAGGCGTTAAACCCAGTGCCGCAGACCATACCGATGCGAACCTTCTCCATCGTATACGACGCCGACAGCAAGAGGGCCGTCGTATCATTTACAAGGGCCACCGGCTCGATGTCACTGAGTCCCTGCCGCCGGAGCGCCGCTTTCAGCAAGGCGTTGACGTTCTCGCCTTCGACTCCGGAAACGGCAATTTCCTTAGACCATGCCAAGAGGCGGCCGTCTTCGATACCGGTTCGTTTCAAGGCAAAAGAAAAGGCGTGCCCCAGTCGATAAGACTGGCCGCGTCGTGCCACTTTGCCGACAAGGCGGGCTAAGAAATCAAAGAGTTCTGCCGCCGTCGTCGAAGAGGACAAATAATCGTACTTACCGGCCACTTTCAGCGGTCGGGATACCTTTTTTTCGATGATATAACAATGTCGTCCCAAGAGGCGAATCCGCGAGGCTCGAACATTAGTCCCGCCAAAGTCCAGTGCCAAAAATACGCCCTTTTCATCCCCTCCCGGCAGGGATGCATACGATTTTTCAGCCGAAACCGTAGCTCCGGCCTCACCGGCCAAAGCCCTGTCGATATCGGCCGAGAAATCACGGGAAATCGCCTGCAGCCGCTCATCAGGCAAGTAAAAATAACGGGCAATATCCGTCCAATCCATCCGTTCATTCATGACAGTCATCACCTCTCGTGAGTTTATAATTTTATTATACTATGTTCCCTGTCACGCCGCCAGTCTGCCCTATTTTGACCATATCGGTCAGGGATACCGTTTGGTACTGATTGGCATAAAACGATTGACTTTTTTGAGCAATCGTCTATAATCAAAGGTAGAGTGAGACCGAAACAAAAGGTCGCACGAAGGGGTACACCACCTTGGGTGTAAGTCTTCGTGCGGCCTTTTTTTAATGCATAGAAAGGAGGGCCAGCATGATACGCATCAACGGCAAGGACATCGCAGCAGACGGCCAGAACCTGCTGTCTTATCTTACCGACCAGGCTTATCGCACGGACCGCATCGCCATCGAATTGAACGGCACGATCGTACCGCGCAAAGCTTATGACACGGTGACCTTAAAAGACGGCGATTCCATGGAAATCGTCCACTTTGTCGGCGGGGGTTAACCCTTATGACTAAGCAGAAAACCTACACAATATAAAAGGAGTGTCTCCCAATGGAAAAGAAAGATACACTGGTCCTTGGCGACCATGAATTCACGTCCCGTTTCATCTTAGGCTCCGGCAAATTTTCTGTCGACCTCATCAAGGCGGCAGTCGAACAAGGTGCCGCACAAATCGTCACCATGGCCCTGCGCCGCGTCGAAGCCGGTGAAAAAGACAATATCTTAGACTTCATCCCCAAAGACGTTACACTGCTGCCCAATACGTCCAGCGCCAGAACGGCTGAAGAAGCCGTCCGCATCGCTCGTTTATCGCGGGAAATCGGCTGCGGCGACTTCATCAAAATCGAAGTCATGCGCGACTCCAAATACCTCCTGCCCGACAATAACGAAACGATCAAGGCTACGGAAATCCTCGCCAAAGAAGGTTTCGTCGTCCTGCCCTACATGTATCCTGACCTCTATGCAGCCCGGGCCCTCGTCGACGCCGGTGCCGCTGCCATTATGCCCTTAGCCTCTCCGATCGGCACCAATAAAGGTTTGTCGACGAAGGACTTCATCCAGATTCTCATCGACGAAGTCGATCTGCCCATCATCGTCGACGCCGGCATCGGCCGTCCGTCCCCATAGGGCCTACGAAGGCGCATGCTGGAGTAATTGCAACTAGACCTGCT
>ENA-ORUV01000273-ORUV01000273.1-human-gut-metagenome-genome-assembly--contig:-NODE-273-length-43675-cov-18.0762_pt1 | contig 43675 bp, 40 predicted proteins | sample MGYA00242089_ERZ509229 | MGnify/ENA primary metagenome ERZ509229 (study PRJEB26280, sample SAMEA2338805) | human gut metagenome | biome: human gut; feature: human-associated habitat; material: faeces...
TTCCCGTCTTCGTCTGTCCTCGCCACTTTTAACCAAAATGAGGAAAGTAACTGATAACCAGTAAACTTTCCTCATTCTTCTCTCAAACACTTTTTATATGTACTTTCATAGGTAAAAAGATATGCTATTGTGACTATGCTAATCTTTGGATTCATAATATCTTACCCCTTTATATTCTCCTCATTCAGATAATTCATGATATCATCATAAATCATCTTCCCTAAATAGTGACTTCTCTTTTTAGAATCAAAAACGCCATCTGCGTTTTCAATTCTTTTTGCCAACTTTCTTGCAGTAGCATAATTTGAATCTTCATAAACTTCTATTTTTTCTTGAATAGTTTTATTATCACATCTTGCGTTTAGCTCTTTTTCTAAAGGAATAAGATTGCCGATGCGTGCATTCTCTTCTCCTTGCGAATCTGGATTCACATGCTCGATAGTAAACTCATCTATTCTTGTTCTATTAGACAATTCCTGTTCAATTAATTCCAAAACAAGATATGCTTTTTCCTTATTCTTCGATCCTTGATAGAACTTTACATGATTAGAATAACCTATCGCCTCAAAGTTCAACATAAATGCCTCACGCGGTGGAAGCCTATCTATCATACTTTTCATAAATTTTTTGACTGTATCCACATTCATATCTCGCTCAATCAAAGAAGCATACTTATTGATTGGTTCATCTATCTTATTTGACTTTTCTTCTCCAATCACATTGAAACAAACATAGAAATAGTAAATGAAATTGAGTACTCTACAATAGTCTTCATCACTTAACTTTTCAAGCTTATTCATGTGCATTAGACTCATTATAATTGGTCTGAACTGAACGGCTTTCTTACGCCTCAAAAAATCGAAGATTCGATATTCTTCAGAACTACAGTTTTTATCATCGCCCTCCCGAACTGGCTTCTCTATAATAGAATAATATCCTGCCTTAAGTTTTAAATCATCAAAAAAGTCATTAACTTTCTCACGATTAGTACCTTTCAAAATAGTTTTATAAACTTCCGACTTCTTCTCGCGTTCAGTATATTTATGAACACTATAATGACTGAAGAAACGCTTTACCGATGTACCAAGCAGTCTATCTATATAAAGTTCCCATTCACTCTTTACCTTATCCACCTTAGCTTGCTCTTGAGGTTGAATGTAACGCATCACAAAATTCTTTACCAACTCATGATCTTCAAGTTCCTGACCACGTGCGTTCAATATTTCAAAGATGGTATAAGAATCCTCATCCGTCGTTGCAACTATATCTACATAGCTAGTACCCAATAGCATATCACGCAATAGCAAAATTTTCTCTATATCTAAGTCTTTCAACTTATCATAGAAATATTGGCAGCATTGACGAATATTCTTATCATCCTTTTTATTAACTATACAGGATTCCACCAATTCCTTAAATGGTATTTTATCTTCACTATCACATACCTTCAAAACGATATCACCTATGCAGGTGTGAAAGTCTGAATGTAAAACACAATTATCTTGATTTTTCAAATCCTTGATAATCAATTTTGTAATAGTTCCCTTAAAGTCATCTTCCAATCCATTCTCTTTTAACACAGCAACGAGAGCACTCATAAAGAGAATAATAGTAATGATTCGTTGCTGTCCATCTATGATGGTATAACGCTGAATACCAATTACCCTATTTTCTTCTCTCAACACTATGCTACCTAAGAAATGACGTTTCCCATATTGCTGATTATTTACAATAAACTCAAGGTCCGACCACAAGTCATCCCAATTGTCCTTATTCCAAACATACCTTCGCTGATTTCTAGGTATCTCATATAGCTTATTGCTGAGCAAATAATCTATATCTCTTTGTTCTGCTTTAAAAGACATAATTAATCTATTAAGTTTATATTACAAGCACTACTGCAATACCATTGGTACGTCAATGTCATGAAAATCATCATCAGCAGGGTGAAGCAGGGGACGGTTCCTTGATTACCCGTACTTCCATATTCCTTTATAATTTTTATTCTTTATCAAAAAGCCTCAGACTTAATCCTTAAAAGTTCTTTCTTTGGAAAGCGGCTTCGTCGATTTGCTCAGACAAGTGAATCAGTTCCCTCGGCTTATAATTATACTCTCTGGTTAGTACTCAATTTAGGGCATAGCCCTTTGTATAGGCACTTTTGCAAGTGCCTATATATTGAGATGTTAAAAATTTCACATGTTTATTAAGTATTTCATACATTTTACATGCAAGTGATTTTCGGCTGCACTCGGCATAGCTTAAACAAGTTTGGCTCTGCTCTCGTTGGCACGAAAATTCTTCGCTCGACAATTTAAAAGTAAACTTTCATTGTTCTCACTTATCGAAAAAGTCTAAATCTTCACTGCTATACATAATTAAATGTTTTAAATTCAGCAGCAAAGTTCCTTCATTCTAATTTAGGTCCTAATTTGAGTGCTAACAGTATATTTTAGCAGTATAGAACCCAAGTTATTACGTAGATCTATTTCAAAATAGTGAAATTGATTCAGGATCTATCTCATATAGGTGATAAAGATAATTATCAACTTCACCAATATTCATATTAATTATCGCATTCTTTTGTTCATCTGTCATGTTGGGTATTCCAAAAGACTGGATGTAATTTTTAGCTAGCGAATAGAAATCTCCACCATAAGGCTTACTCTGATTCTTTATGTAAAACCAAAATATAGAAGAACCTAATATCTTCTGTAGAATTTTAAGGAGATCAATATTATCTGAAAAGAGTGCGTATCCATTATAAAACAACAGGTTTTCATTGGTGCTTAAAATAAAGTATGGCTTATCTGCTATATAAGGACAAAAGAGTTTCTTCCCCCTTACGTTTAAAGCTTGAGTACGGCCAAAGGCATACCATGCTTCATAAGTTCTAGCACCTTTATCTCGCTTAGCTAATTCACTTCGATGTGCTTCTAGATATTTAAAAGCGTTTGGATATGTTTCGCGAAATAATTGTTCGCTTATTAGAACTTTGCCATTCGATGAGTCTATATAAGGAAAGATGATTTGTTGAGAATAACGGATTAAATCATCTTCCGATCGTAGAATGTTACCTTTAATGATTTCTCTACAGATCCCTTTTTCGATACGATATTCCTTAGATTCTTTATAGAGATAAAAGTAATTATTATCTTCTCGTTTTACCGTAAAGATAAAAATGTCGTTTTTTAAAGTTGCAAGGCCATTCTTAATATCAACCAAGTTTCCTAAAGGTGTACCTATTTTTTCGATTTTGGTAAGCAACCTCGATATTTCCGTCTGTTTTAAAACCCAAGGACGTTTTGAATCCAAAGAGGAATACTGTATTTCTAACTCATTGATAGGCCAATCGTTATTTATCTCTTTAGGCTTCGCTGTTGAATACATGATGAGAGGTGATCTTTTCTTCCAAGCATAGAAAATACAGGTATATACAGATCTTCCAGGAAAAACTCTTTCCGCACAGAAATCGATTATTCTTATTTTGTATTGCTTTTCTAAAAAATAATGTCTTAGGCATCGGCCATTGATGCTTCTTTGGAAGTTGTTGACGGTGATGTAACCTAATACACCACCTTCTCGTATATTCTCTAAAGCAATTTGAAAGAAGGGAATGTAAAGATCTGCCTTTCCTGATCTTGAAACACTCCAATTGTGCATTAGCACCTTACTTTCTTCGTCGATTTTAGATGATGAGACGTAAGGTGGGTTACCAACTATGATATCAAAACCATTATTGCCTTTGAATGCTTCTATCGTTGTCCAATCAAAGGATAAAGCATTGCCTTGATATAGATTAAAATCATATTGAGGCTCATCTTCGCCATAAGTCAATGCAAGTAGCGATAATACTATTTTAGTCCGCTCTATGCTATATCCTTGAATATCTAATCCGAAAATATTATTTCTGTATATATGGCTAAATGAACTACCTTGTGAGTGAAGCTCTATCGCAATATCTAGCAAGAATGCGCCACAGCCACATGCAATATCTGCATACTTTAGTGTAGAATATTCTCTTTGGGTATATGTAGATAGCACCGTCTTTATAATGTTCTTTCTTATGTATCGTGGAGTATAAACTGCACCATTTACTTCCTTATCTTGAGGTGAAACAACGAATTCAAAGACTTCCATCAAATCTTCTAATGTGAATGAATGGTTGTAAAGTTGAATCTTGGATATTATTGCAGCTAGGTCTTCATTATCTCCAGGAAGCAAATAATCGAAAAGTAACTTGTTGTTCGTCAGTGTTAATCGGTTTATAATCAGAAATGATGAGACTAACAATGAATTGATATATGTGCAATCACAATCCTTACAATATGGCTTGAAAAATTTTAGTATGGGTGTTCTCATCAAATTATCATAGGGTTATATATCGGGTCGCTTATCATTTCTTTGGAATAAAACCTATTTAAGATCCTTTGCTCTGATTCTTTGTAAGCTTTAACCAATGCCTGAGATTGTTTAAATTGATTCTCCATTATACTCTTCTTATAGAAGTTGGTTAAACAAAATCCAATACATAAGCTATAGTCCAATGGTGGAAACGGCAATCTGGGCGAGTCTAAAAATAAGGCAGAACATTCTTTTATATTATCGACACAAGTGTGCGTAATCTGAAGATGATAGAGAGGATGGTGTTCATCTTTGTGCTCTTTATCGTCTCTATCTATATGCCAACACACCTTTTTGGCACCATCAACTATATTTATATGGCAGTTATAATCTTTAAAAAAATCTTTTTGCTTATTATTCCAATCATCCAGAATAACCGTATATTCTAAATCGATTATGATTTTAGCACTTTTAGAAACTCTTTTTATTCCAGTAATCGGCATTGTCAGACCAGACACTACGAATCTAAATTCAGAAGACCTTTTGTCTAGAGATTCTAGCTCTTTTCTAACATCACCTAGCACCCTTGTTATATTAGAGTTGTTTCCAATAGTCTTATTCAAAAAAGAATTTATAGTATTTAAATTATCCAGCTGATTGGCTTTGAATTTAAGAATAGCTTGGTTATTCATTGTTGATTTCTTGAATTATTTTTTTCTTCTTTATTCCTGCAGAAGATAACATTTTGTCATTAAAATCCCCATTCCCCACTTCATAAAAGGAGACATATCGATGTTCTTGCCAAGATGCAATATTATTAGCCTCCTTTAATTCTAAACCTTCTGTTGAATCCATTGGCTTTTGACACACCTCACATATGGTATCGAAGTAGGTACTTTCATTGCAATCAATAGGCTTAGCAGCTTTAAGCCCATCTATCTGGCAGCTTTCTTTCAAAAGTTTTACACGCTGTGAAGCATCGAGAGAATATATATTTCTACCGGTCTTCTCTTTAAACCAAGCAAATAATTTATCAGCCCAATATCTAGGCCATGCTTCTGATAATATGCCTTTGTAAATAATATCTGTTGAGTCAATGAGCTTCTTTAAACTAATCCACGCCTCTTTACAATCAGGTATATTTATTCCTAGTCTAGCTGCCATCCGTTGTTCATCGATCAATATCCCAGGATGTCCTATAATCTCTTTGAGGATATAATTTACGGCTTTATAGGTTCGAATAGGGGTCTCTCCTATTGGATCAAAAATGTCATCACTCAAATCCTCAAAATTCTCCCTGTGTAATAAAACTGATTTGCTCACATTAGGAGAACTACATTTTTTATATGCATCGGCAATAGCTTGCAATTGCAAACTTTGTCCATCGTTTGTGTGATCTTTTGGTAAACTCAAATCAAATAAGTCCATGCTGGATGTGTCTTTCTCAAGGCAATCATTGATGTTGCTCATGGTCGAAAAAACAATGATCGGAAAATCCAATTTGTTTTCTAGTACGACTTGAGTACGGATATGTTGTGCGAGTGTAGTTGCTGTATAGTTTTGCCTAAACTCTCCTGATTCATTCAAACGAAAGTCCAATATTAAGCCATCGGGTGATAGACTAAAAATCTTATTTGCGACTTCTTCTACTGCCGTTTCTTTATTTATACTCAGACGCTCCACTTCTATTTTGTCGGTGTTATTGAAGCTATTTATATATGAATTAATAGTAGCATCACTTTCGTCATCTATATAATAATATTTAAACTTGTTCATAACTAAATAATATGCTATTGTTTGGTAATCGTAATTCTGAATGTTGTCTTATAACCTTCTTTTGGAGCAATTACTTCAATTGTTCCCCCATAGCTTTCTATCATGTCGGATATAATTTTTAGTCCCAATCCTGTACTCGTATATGTCTCTTGATCAGAAGCATTTTGGGCAGGGGCAGATGTTGTGGTGAAGAAGGCGTCAAAAATTCTATCCTTTATATCATTATCAATGCCAGTCCCATTGTCTGAAAAATCCAAATAGATTTTGTCTTCAACTAATGAACATGAAATGTCTATCTTCCCACCCTCTGAAGGTCTAGCTTTGATAATTGCTTTCTTTGAGTTAGAATACAAGTTGAACAATATTGAAACCCACTCTGAAGGATGCATCGGGATAGTCTTAATATCTTGAAACAATACAGGACGTTATCCAAAATTATTAGTAACCTCTATGTTTGAGCGACTCAAGTCGTTCGAAATCGTTCGTATGAACTCCTTGATCGTGAATTTCAGATTGATGCTTTCTAAACTTCTATCCACGTTTCTAGAAACTGCTCCTTCAAAGAAAATCAAGTAGTCTCTAAATGTTCCCATATTTGTTGCGAGTCTTGCAACGTGCTCTTTATATTCTGATGCACCTTGAACATAGGTCTGTAGTCCATGTAAGTCATGTTCAATTGCTCCCATTAGGTGCTTTATCTCATGAACGAATTCTCCAATAACAAGGCCTAAACCAGCAAAGACACGAAGCATATTAATCTCGTCGATAAGTTTCTGCTTCTGTTCTTGCTGCTCGATAATACCTTCTTGCAAGTCCTCGATGGCCTGATTTACCTTCTCTTTATCGGAAGTGCTACTATCGTCGGACTGTTGCTGATTGTTGTTGATGAATTCATGTATAGTTGTTAGGGCTTCATCCACTTTATGCTTAGTTTTTGTCTCCCAATCCTTCTGGTTTGCTGTGACCTTACGTCCTCGTAAACTTGCGATATCACTACATGCGGAAATAACTGCACGGTATACGAAATTTTTCAGCTCATCAAAAGTATCAGATTCTATAATACCTTCGCGGCTCGAGGTCTCTTCAAACATCTCTGCCACATCAGGCGATAATTCTACAAAGCCAAAATAGCATTGGTTCTGATGAGGAAATAAATAAGTACGACGTCTTACAGATTCATCAAAGCCAGCCCAATCATTGCCTTTATTGCCATAAGGAGGTACTCTAAAGCCATTCCGATAGATTTTTATTCCACCTAATTCATTTCCTAAGTTTTTAATGTATCCATATAAATTGGCTGGAAGCAATCCTTTTTCATAAATGAAGTAAGATGTTTTGAACTTCACATTTTTAAGAAAATCATAGGGGCGATCTTCATTGTCTCGCTCTTTGCCGATTCTCTTGTAACCGCTATCTTTTATATCAAGCTTTGGGCAATTGTATTTCCAAAAGCCATAACCTTTATCGTCTACATAACCTTCAATTGTGGCTAATGCATAAGATAAGAAACTAGAATCTTCATCAATTACAAGATTTTCAGGAGATCGTTCGTTCCGGTATACTGAAATGGTAAAAGCTTTGTCTGCACCATACTGATCTAGATGAAGGTCATTTTTCGTTAACGATTCAGGTTGAATAAGATTTGCTAGATTTTTGTATACTCTGACAATTGCAGGGTCGCTCCACGCATCTAATAAACCTTCAATAATCAAAGTAGTACCATGAGGCTTTGATTTGTTTATGGGTTCAATTTTATTAGCAATCGTAATTAAATCGGTATCAGTTTTGAAAGATCCCCAATCAATTACGGTTTTTATTGCACTTTGTGCTGACTCTGTTTGGGTAATAATTGTTAGCCTTTCACCTAAACGTTGTGTGGCAAATCGTCCAATACCCTTTTGCCCTGCACGTTTTCTTTTATAAATTGGAGAGTAGGGGTGGTGGATTTTATCAGCTGAAGATAAGCGCATAAACCCTTCTATCAGTCCAGTCTTGTCCATACCGCTTCCATCATCATCAATGACTAAAGTGCCTCCCACTTTATCGGCGTTTTTAAAAATAACATCGGCATGAATACTGTCTGCATCATAGGCATTCTTTACTAATTCAGACACGGCAGTTTCTGCTTTTCCTACTAATTCTTTGCCAAGTCGGCTTACAAGTCCAGCATCCACTGTAAATCTAACATTTTTATCATCAGTCTTTGCTAACTCACTAGACAAAGCAAGTATTTGTGACATATCTGGATTATCTTGAGCTAGTAGCTCTGATAATTCCAACTTTATTTCTCTTTGTGTCCTCATATATGTTCGGTAAGCACTCAATTGCTTCCAACCCCTTATAAACAGGGGCTGGAGAGCCATTGATTATTCTTGTTTTAACTTTTGTTTATTTGAATTTATCGTGCAACAACACTGGGGAGAAGCTTTTCATAATCCTTCTCACCCTCTATAAGTCTGCAGAATACATAAGCGAAATACCATAATCGTATTTTTATGTTTTGCAGTGCAAAGGTTACTTGGTTCATGCCATGTTGTGCGGGATGGGACCGCCTGTCTGTTGCTGGGGTCAACTTGCTATTATATTGCTGAAAATGGGTGCATGGAGACGGCTGGTTAATTGGTGGTTTACTCGCTAAAGATTTACCAACTCTCTCAAATCTACCTGATACTCATTCTTTCTATCTGGAACAGCAACATAGTGGATATTGATGTCTGGCAATACCAAAGGCGCATAATATTTATTGGCGATAGCTGATAAAATCAGCTTGTGCTTCTTTGCACACAAATATCTAGAGAAACTGGCATCACGGCTCGTCAGCTTGTTAGCTGCGACCAATTGGCTACCTGTGGGTTCGTAGGATACAATCACTCCATGATACTCCCATTTAGTAAGAGACTGTAGAATGCTAAGCTGTGCCTGCAAGCGCAACAATGTTCCCACAATCTGTTCCTTGGCATGGCTGATTTGAGCAACGCCAAAGGAGCTCTTCAGTTCGCAAACAAATAAGCATTTTCTGCCATTTATCTCCGCAAAGAAGATGCCATCACTATTGAGAAGCATAGGATCCTGGCAACCTGCCTTACTATAAAAGGAGACAGAATCACCTGCTAGCTCTCGTGGAAAAGCATAGCCTTCGCCACCAGAAACTACTAACCGCCTAAAGTCCAAGTCTGATTTTGGAGCAGTCTCTACTATCTCACACTCTTTCTCGAAATGCGAGGTAGCATAAGTAGGATAAAGCTTGCCAAACGCTTCTATCGTTGCATCCATAACTTCTACTTTTATAGATTAGACACTATGCCAAGTTGCTCAGCTACTTCTGAGATGTCTGCCGACAAGTCCATCTGGTCTTTCACTGTCTGTTCAAAAGAACTGAAAGGCAAGCCTTCTGCCAAATCTTGCTGCTCAATGACAACCTTACCATTTTCGCGTTTAAAATAAAAAGCTCCCACTTGATTGTCTGTGAGATACAGATTTTTGTTGTGCTGATGAGCTTCACAGAATTGCTCAAATGCAGATTCCGAAGCTTGCTTGATCTTGCCTAAAAGCAACAACTGGTTCATTCGACCCAACATATAGTCGCTATGGGTAGTCATCTGGATAAGCATCCCCTTGTTACAGCATCTTGCTAGCATATCCATCACCAAGAATTGCTTCTTTGGGTGAACATGAGCCTCTGGTTCCTCAAACAGCAAGCTGTTATACTGGCGGTTCTTGCCGTTTTGGAGCATCAGCAAGAATGGCATCAACTCCTTTACGGAAGATGCCGCAGCACTAACAGGTATCGATTCACCAGATGAAAACTGTAAAAATACGCTACCATTCTCCAATACAATCTTGCCATCTACCAACTTTGCGATATAGTTTGCATAGAATTGATTGTCAGCAATCGCAATCCGAGAAGGAGTTTTAAGGTCATCCAACTGTTGCAAGAAGTCACGATACATTCCTATCGGAGAGGTAGTATTGGCACCCATAAAGGCTGCTCTTGCTGGAGGGAGGATCAAAGGCTGAATTAATGCAATTCCCAAGAACTTATCTGTTAAATATGAGGAAAGAATAATACTCATCATAACCCTACTATCCATATCCACAGGGAATATCATAGAAGCATCATTTACTGCATAGCGGCAAAAGCCATTGACTTGATCATAATTCTGCCGTCTCAATAAAAGCCCCATATCATCATCAATTCCTTCGAACACATAATTGACCGCACAATCAAAATTAGTATTACCCAATAAATATCCCAAGTATGCACTAGTATTTTGGTTAAGCCATATCCTGAAATCCTTGAATTTAAGAGTGAGTTCATCCTTTTGGCTTCCGTTAGACTTCATTCTGATAAATTCAGAAAGTCTCTCAGAAGTCATCGCAGTAAGCAGGTTATACCACAACAATGCCGTATAACTCTTACCTAGTCCCGATTCACCTGTATAAACCAGAAAAGGCTTAAACTCTATCTCAGAATTTTGGATAGGACCTAACTTATTTATAATCACTCGGATATTCATATTGCAAAGTTTTATGAGTTCTATAGGATATTTCCCCGAAATCACCAAGTTTTTTTTCGATTTTAACACAATAGGCGTTAGTTCTCAATTTAGGGCATAGCCCTTTGTATGGTAAGCACTCTATTGCTTCCAACCCTTATAAACAGGGGCTGGAGAGCCATTGATTTTTTTAACTTTTGCTTATTTGAATTTATCGTGCAACAGCACTGGGGAGAAGCTTTTCGTAGTCCTTCTCACCCTCTATAAGTCTGCTGAATACATAAGTGAAATACCATAATCGTATTCTTATGTTTTGCAGTGCAAAGGTAACTTGATTCATGCAAAATGCCTCGGAAGCAATTGAGTGCTTACTAAACAACATGGAGAAATAGACGGTTACGAAATTTCCTTCATACTCAGTTCATTGAAGACATGAAACGTTCTAAGCTATCCATGCAAACAACACCCGCATCGTTGCCCTCTTTAGCTTCTTTCATAGCAGCTATGGTTACATCATTCGGCTGTTCTGAATCTATGTTTTCATCGGATGCTGCATTGTTTACATTTAATATCTTAACTCCATGAATTGCCTTTAACACAGCTTTCAAATGTGTTAGGATAGAAGGGTTATCTATTTCTAATGTCAATGTTGTCATAATATCGGCTGTTTTTTGAGTTCTCAAGTTACGTCAAAAATGAAATAATTGCTACCATTTTCTTTCAAAATGAACCTTGGTGCAGAGTTGCTACGATTCGTAACACGCTCTGCAGCCAAAGTTCTGATGCCACATCGGGGGGCGCCTACATTTGAGATTCTAATTCTTCTCTTACATTGTCTGCTAAGTCGTCGGGAAGTACTTCCACACTCCTTACTATGCGAAACATTGCGTCTTTTAAGCGCTGTCCTTCTTCCTCCATCGCCTTTCCCGAAAATATCAAACACCTAAGACAATACAATCGATTGAATATCTTATGTATGCTCTCTAAAGTCAATGTGCCATCAAGATGGCTTAACTTAGAAAGTGTGCGAGGATTTACTTTCAATAATGCGGAAAATGATCGATTGGACTTGAAGCCCCATCTTCCTTGAATCTGACGAATTTCTTCGGCGGCAGTGGCTATCCACCGATTCGCCTTTCTACTCGTCTTTTCCATCTTCCGCCATGTTTTGTAAAACTTCGCGTTCTACACGGAACAGGCTTTGTGGAAGATTTTATGTCCTAAAGTATAAAGAAAAGACTTAATAGAAGCTATCAATGATGCATTCATGCGTGCATCACTCGACTCTGGAAGATATCTATATTCGCGTCATAATCAATGCGTTGATTCTAATTATAAATTTAAAAATAACAGATATGAGATTAAACTCTTCTTATACTCGCCGCTCACTGGCGATGCTCTATTTCCCTGATTGTGAACCACGCAATGCGGTAAGACGACTGACGGGAATGATTAAGCGATGCACGGATCTTTACGAACAGCTGACCCGCTGCTCTTCGTTCGACAAAAGACAAAATCTTACGATTCGTGAAACTCGTCTCATCGTGGATTATTTAGGCCTTCCGGAAGGTTGTTTTGACGATGAAGATTAAGCTGTTTCTACGACCTAGATCTTAGTACTCTAACGATGAAGACCGATAGGTGCTAACGATGAAGACCGATAGGTGCTAACGAAGAAGACCGTTAGACCCTATGGATGAAGACCGATAGAACAGACTGATTTTAAACGCATAACGAGGTGATTTTGCCTCGCGCGCGCGTGTATTCACATAGGTGTGGTGTGTGCTTAAAAGGGAGGAACTTTATCTCCTTCTTCCTTAGCATTTATCCAGCTGAATGATAAAGTCAAAACGGTCTATTATCATCTTCGACCTTCTTCAACCAACATGTACCTTTCCCCCCTTCTTGCCTTCCTACCTTTGCATTCGCAATCAGGGAAATACTTCCGCTGAGAGTAATTCAATCACTTTTTATTAACCCTTTAACTCTTTAAAATTATGAGTCAGAGTTACACAACTTTTGCCAAGAAAATTCCTCTTGGCGACCGTAAAGGTCAAATCGTCTACAACGTGCGTGCCGTTAGCTATGGTACTCTTTCTACTGATGCCGTAGCCAAGCAGATTTCACAAGAATCTACTGCTACCACTGCTGATGTGAAGGCTGTACTCGACCGCTATGCTTACTATGTGGTGGAGAACTTGCGTAAGGGGTACTCTGTGGAACTCCTGGGATTTGGTACGGTGTTTCTCCGTTTTATCACCAAGCCTGGGGTGACAGATCCTAAGTTGGCAAATGCGAAACAGGTGAAGTCCATCGTGCCAGATTTCCGACCTTCGTTCACACGTGATCGCAACGGCAAACGTACTTATGACCTCATTCCTGAACGCGTCACCATCGTGAAATTTAACGCGAATGGAGAGACGGAGGAAGGTTCTGAAAATGGTGAATAACTATTAAGGATTGGGAGCGATTGAAAGTTGTTGAATATTCCGTTTGTAAGTGACTTCTGTCTTACTCAAAGGCCCAACCATTTCGATTGCTGACAATCGCTCCCCTTTCCGTAATATTATCTTGACATTTTCTTTCTATCTCTGAGCGAAGCATGAAAGACTTCCTACGCTAATTTTCCTATTTATTAAAACGAACAACTATGTCAGAAAACAAATCCAACAGACTTTCGTGGATGCAAATTCTCAATGCCGTGATTCAAGCAGTCATTGCCGCACTTACTGCATTAGGCGTAAGCAGTTGCACCCCCTTAATTACTTCTATTTTATGACAAACGATTCCTTTCCTATGACCCTCTGTAAGGAGATGGTGCGCAATGAGCGCACTCTCCTTACAAAAGTGGAGAACGGCAGTGTCATGCGTTCTTCTAAAAGTATCCGTTTTTTAGTACTCCACTGTTCTGCTACTCGCAGCAACCAAAGCTATAGCGTAGAACAGTTGATGCGAGACCATAAGCAACGTGGTTTTCGCACCATCGGTTATCATTTTTACATTCGTCGTGATGGTTCGCTTACCCAACATCGCAAATTGCTTGAAGTGGGTGCTCATGCCCGTCCTTACAATCGTTGTTCGATTGGTATCTGCTACGAAGGTGGATTGGACGAGAATGGCGTTCCATGCGACACGCGCACAAAGAAGCAAACTGAATGTATGGTGGAACTTCTAAAGAATCTTCATGTCTTATTCCCCAACGCTCGTATCGTGGGACATCGCGATCTGCCGAGCACTACGCCGAAGGACTGCCCTTGTCTGGATGCTCAAGAGGTGTTCGGGTGGATTGAGGAACTTTAGATGAAAAGTACAGGGATGCTTGCGTCTCTGTACTTTTTTACAACAATTGAAGACATTAGGAAGAATTGATGCGTAAGAGATGGGATACTTTAATCTCTTTTCCGCTACGCGGTTTTCTTGAACATTAATGGTCAATTTATGGCAATTATATGTTCAAACCGCGCGAAGCGCAACTATCTGTGGCTATGAATAGGTGTTTCTCCGTTTTATCACCAAGCCTGATGCAACGGATCCTAAATTGGCAAATGCGAAACAGGTGAAATTCATCGTGCCATATTTCCGCCCTTCGTTCACACGTGATCGCGCAGAGAAATCTTGGCTGCTATGCTGATGCTCTACAAGGACTAATTGTGTACATCTTTATATTAGTGAATCTGCCCAATCAGGTATATCCTTCGTATATCTCTTGTGAATTTTACCATTCAGTGTTCTATAGAGTAATCTTGGAAGTTCGTTGTCGCGAGAATTATCATAAACGTAAGCTCTGTCAACAAACTGAATGGCCTGTGATGCTAAAGTTAAAGATTTATAGTATCGACTAAATATCTTAGACATCGGAACCTCATGTCCTCCATTGAGATAACGCTGTGCAACTCGAAGAACATTGATTTCAGGACTCTCTGTACAAACATAGAAGAACCGAATGAAAAAACCTTCATTGTGTGCTTTCTTCAGAAAGTCCAACTTTTCTTGAGAAGAGAAAACCGTTTCAAAGACGAAGTTTACTCTTTTCTGTAAATATTCATAACGCAGACGAGTGGCTTCTTTAGCAGCATTTAATATAGCTTCTTGCGAGTTCCAATCACCGTATGTTTCTTGTGCTATATTATCTGGATTTATATAGACGCTATCAGCTGTCCACTCGTTAGAGAGCAGTTTCTCCGTCGTCGAAGTCTTACCAGAGCCATTAGGACCTGCAACAACACATAATACAGGGCGAAGCAATTCTTTCATCTTATGATTACCCTAATTTGAAGTTATTGTCGCTGTCGACGAATCGTGTCTATAGTTTCTTGCATTTTCCTTTGCAATACTCTCTTAGCGTTAGCAGAGCTTTCTTTGGCTGAATCTGCTATCTGACTCATTAATTCGTGGAGCATTTCATCTGTGGGCTCTTCTAAAGACGTTAGTCGGTAGTTCTTGATGTCCATATACTTTTGATTTTTGGAGTTCTTTATCTTAATGCTCTTATGTAAAGATAGTGCAAGGCGAGAGCAGAACATCAAACTTGTTTGAATGTTATGCCGAGCCGATGCCTATCTTATGCAAAAATAGTGCAAGGCGAATGCAGAACGTCAAGCTTGCTTGAACGTTATGCTGAGCCGCAACCTATCTTATGCAAAGAGATGGATATTTCAGTAAACTTGCAAGATTTTCAAAGCTAACGATTATTACTGAGCAAAGGGGAAAGGAAACTTTAATCTCTTTCCGCTACGCGGTTTCCTTTGAACATTAATAACCATTAATTACCCATGAATTTATTCATTAGTTCTGCATTACGCGCTTGACTTTGTTTACGACAAGAAGCTTTGATAATAATGAAGAAAATTAATGGTTAATTCATGGTCAATTTATGGCAATTACATGTTCAAACCGCGCGAAGCGCAACTCTTAGTGTCTATCCGATGTGCCATAGTATTGGCTATACCATTCTGCAAATCTGCGTAGACCTTCGCGAAGCGTGGTGCTTGGCTTGAAGCCAAAATCCTGTTCCAGCGGAGTAGTGTCGGCATAAGTCACAGGAACATCACCAGGCTGCATGGGAACAAGTTCTTTATGCGCCTCGAAGTCGTAGTCGGTAGGAAGAACGCCTGCACGTACGAGTTCTTCTTGAAGAATGGTGACAAAGTCGAGAAGATTCTCGGGATGATTGTTCCCGATGTTGTAGACTTTGTAGGGAGGAATGGGCAGGCCATCTTCGCCTGTTCGTTTCTCGGGAGCATGCTGCATAATACGCACTACGCCTTCTACAATGTCATCTACGTAAGTGAAGTCGCGCTTGCAATGACCATAGTTGAAGATTCGGATGGTCTCGCCTTTTACCAATTTATTGGTGAAACCGAAGTAAGCCATGTCAGGACGACCTGCTGGACCATACACGGTGAAGAAGCGTAGACCTGTAGAGGGGATATTGTAGAGCTTAGAGTAGGCATGCGCCATCAGTTCGTTGCTCTTCTTCGTGGCAGCATAGAGGCTAACGGGATTGTCTACTTTATCTTCCGTGGAATAGGGCACTTTTTTGTTGCTGCCATATACAGATGAAGAGGAGGCATAGACCAGATGCTCTACTTCATGATGACGGCAGGCTTCGAGAATGTTGTAGAAACCAATGAGGTTGCTCTGAATATAGGCATCGGGATGGGTGATGCTATAGCGAACACCTGCTTGAGCAGCAAGATTGACTACTACGGATAGGTGGTTTTCCATAAAAAGTCTTTCCACCATCTCCTTATCGGCAATAGAGGCATGGACGAATTGCCATTCTTGTTCTTTACACTGATTTGAAGAATTGACCAGTGCTTCTATTTCTTTCAGACGTTCCTGCTTGATATTGACATCATAGTAGTCGGTAATGCTGTCTATACCTATTACTTTGATGCGTTGTACATCGCGAAAAAGTCGTTTGACAAGGTGGCTGCCAATAAAGCCTGCGGCTCCCGTTACGAGGATGGTCTTGCCTTCAAGACTTACATTTTTTTCTAACATGGATCAGTCCCTTCTAAAAATATCACGTGTATAAACCTTTTCTTCTACGTCCTTCAAGCAATCATCGAAACGATTGGCAATGATGGCCTTACTCTGCATCTTAAAATCGTCAAGATTGTTGACCACGCGGCTACCAAAAAAGGTGGTACCATTTTCAAGGGTTGGCTCATAGATAATAACCTCTGCGCCCTTTGCTTTTATGCGTTTCATAATGCCTTGAATGGCAGACTGACGGAAATTGTCGGAATTTGACTTCATCGTCAGACGGTATACACCAATCACACATGAATGCTCTTTCGCTGCATCCCACTGTCCGTTCTCGGCATAATAGCCTGCTTTACGAAGCACGGCATCAGCAATGTAATCCTTGCGCGTGCGGTTGGATTCTACTATGGCCGACATCATGTTTTGTGGTACATCTTGGTAGTTGGCCAAAAGTTGCTTAGTGTCCTTGGGCAGACAATATCCGCCATAGCCAAATGAGGGATTATTATAATGTGTGCCAATGCGGGGATCGAGCCCTACTCCTTCAATGATAGCGCGTGAATCAAGGCCCTTTACTTCGGCATAGGTGTCGAGTTCATTGAAATAACTGACACGGAGGGCTAGATAGGTATTGGCAAAGAGCTTCACGGCCTCGGCTTCCTTCATGCCCATGAAGAGTGTGTCGATATTTTCTTTGATAGCTCCTTCTTGCAAAAGGGCGGCAAAGGTTTTAGCGGCTTCCTTTAGCATCTCTACATCGGTCACAGATTGTATGGCACGATTTTCTTCTTCATGGTCGGGAAGGTTGATCATCTTGGGATAGCCCACGATGATGCGGCTCGGATAGAGATTATCGTAGAGGGCTTTGCTCTCGCGAAGGAATTCGGGAGAGAAGAGTAGATGGAACTTCTTAACGCCTCGTTGCGCATACTTTAGATAGAGACTGCGCGTATAGCCCACGGGGATGGTCGACTTGATGACCATGACGGCATCGGGATTGACCTCGAGCACGAGGTCGATGACTTCTTCTACATGACTTGTGTCGAAATAGTTCTTCACAGGGTCGTAGTTGGTAGGAGCGGCTATCACCACGAAGTCGGCATCGGAATAGGCCGTACGGCCATCGAGGGTGGCTGTGAGATTTAGGGGCTTTTCTGCCAGATATTTCTCAATGTATTCGTCTTGAATGGGCGAAACGCGATGATTCAGTTTTTCTACTTTCTCGGGAATAACATCTACAGCTATGACGTGATGATGTTGAGATAGCAATGTAGCTATACTCAGTCCCACGTAGCCAGTACCAGCTATTGCGATTTTGATGTCTTTAAAATCACGCATATTATATTGATTTTTGAATTTTCGTTAGTACTCAATTTAGGGCATAGCCCTTTGTATAGGCACTTTTGCAAGTGCCTATATATTGAGATGTTAAAAATTTCACTTGTTTATTAAGTATGTCATACATTTACTTCGCTCGACAATTTAAAAGCAAGCTTTCATTGTTCTCACTTATCGAAAAAGGTTCATACTTTTTCTCGCCATGGCAAAGTTCAAGCAAGCTTGCTTTGCTCATGGCTTATCGAAAAAGTTCCAAATCTTCACTGCTGTACATAATTTGAAGTTTTAAATTCAGCAGCGAAGTTACTTCTTTCAAATTTAAGCCCTAATTTGAGTGCTTACACATTATATCCACAGAACCAATTGAGTGCTTACGTTAAATCCCCCTTTACTCTTGACATCGCTTGCGCAAGATTAAACCTTTGCAACTGTTGAATGTTGAGTTTTGAATTGTGCGCTTTGCGCATTAGGATTTGTTCAATGTTGAATTGAGAATACCTAATCCAAAATTGAATAATTCACAATCGGCTTTGCCGACAATTCAAATTTCAAAATTCAAACAGATAGCCGTAATTGTTTTGCAACGCCTCAAATTCTGTTTCGCAGCGATTGTGCAGTTCTTTGTCGCTGTTCTTGAATATCTTTATAGCTTTTTCTATCTCTTCCTTTACGGTTCTTCCTGCTTCAAAGATGGGTCTCAGCTCGTCCTTGAAATAGTCAATGAAAGGTGCATAATAGTAGCCTATTTCTTCTATCATGAAATAGAAGGTGTCATAGGCATCTTTCAGATCCAGTTTCTTGTCTCTTACATCTGCAAGTGTCTGAAGACGGAGTATTTCTATGTTTTCTACCTGAGCTGACACCTCTTGGGCGGTCTTCACTTGATGAAAGTAACGATCGATAAAGGCGTTGCGCTCATGCAGGTTGCGTTTGTAGAACAGCTCTCGCTCTTTTTTGTCTGCCTCGTTCTTGTTTACTTCCTCAAAACGTTCGGCATGTACGCCTGATAAGGCTACTGCCATTCCACCGACATCCATAACGAGCTTGCGGTCTCGGGCTATGCGGATGACATAGCCTTCAAGTCCGGCATGTTCACCTGTCACGATGCGAAGTAGGGTGCGGTTCTTGGAATAATAAACAAAAGGACGAAGAAGGAAGCGGAGACGCTCTGGCTCGGTTTCTGCCACACGCATGAATGGCTCCATTTGGTTGCAGGGGATAGTGGCAACCTTTCCTGTACTACAATTTTTACAGAGTTTGTATGGTTTTATGTTTTTATCTAAGTAGTCCTGTAATGTTTTTGGGTTACCTTGCAAGAATATCAGTCCACTTACAGAAGGGGTTTCCACTTCGCGCATTCCGCTTCTGTTCCTGTGACGGGGGACATATTTTATTGTCTTATGCACGAAATGGGTTACTCTATCTTTCTTCAGCTGTTCTTCTATCGACTTTACTTTTTGGTTGTGTACAAAAAGATAACTCCATGACGTGCAGTTATCTTTATCGTTATTACTTGGAGGCACTTCGAGAATGGATTCGTTTTCTTTCTCTGTCTCAGTTTCCTGGTTCACCTGCGAGCACTTCTTTATCGCTGAACCAGTCATTTCGTCTGGCTCAGAAACGTATGTACCCTCTTGAAAATCATTGTTTTCAGATGTCTGAAAACGCTTTATTTCGTCGGCTGTAGACTGAGAAACCGTGCAATCCTGCTTCATAACCTCTCCGCTACTTTATGTCACTGCTGGCTACCATCACCTGGGATGACGATGCCAATTTTACAATAACATTGTTCATAAATTCATACTATCTGCGTGTATGTTTGTCCAATTATGGGATTCAATGTTTCACAAATCAAATGTGCTGATTGCGCTGCATTTTCACCTCATAATGGCTTTGTGTCTTTATCTTTTTACGTACTGTTTTCACATGATAAAACAATACCTACCTTGCAAAGGTACTACTTTCCCTTCACTCCTTATCATTTTTTTATGAAAAAGTTCCTGAGTTGTACATTCACGTGCATGGCGCAAAGTTACGCCTTTTTATATTAACGTTTTTGTCCTACATTTTGCATCGGGGGATTGTAAGTGGCTTAAGGCAATATTAAATAGGCCCTTATTGCTTCTTTTGCAATATATAGAATAACAAATTTGCTCGATAAAAAATTGAAAGTTTTTTAGGGGGTGTGAAAGTTGGGCTAAGTGAAAAGCGGTGAGAACGTTGTAATTTACTAACTTTGCACTACTATGCAACTTTCAGAGCTATTACAGAAGTTTGCAGCCCACCCTCAGGTGGCTGCACTTGCACATATATTGTCGACCCCATCTACGACACTAACACACCTACAAGGACTGCAAGCATCGGCAGCCCCTACTATTTTTTCGGCGCTTACGGTGCGCAAGAATCCTACCCAACGTCCCTTCCTTTTCGTGCTCAACGATGAAGAGGAGGCTGGGTATTTCTACCATGATCTCACGCAGATGCTTGGCGATGAAAAAGCACTATTCTACCCTTCGACTTATCGGCGTGCGGTAAAATATGCTCAGCGCGATGCAGCCAATGAGATACTACGCACCGATGTACTGGGCAAGCTCACTACTCAACGACAAAAGGGTGGTGCCTTGTTTGTCGTAACTTTTCCCGCAGCTTTATCTGAACGCGTAGCTCCCGTCAAGCAGATGGAAGAGCGCACACTCGTGGTACGAATAGGAAATTCCTACGATTTACCCGAACTAACAAAGCGTTTGATAGAAATTGGTTTTACTCGTAAAGACTATGTCTACGAACCTGGAGAGTTTGCCGTGCGTGGCTCCATACTTGACGTTTATTCCTATGCATCAGAATATCCTTTCCGCATCGACTTCTTTGGCGACGACGTAGACAGTATCCGCACGTTTGAAGTGCAGACGCAACTTTCAAAGGACAAAAAAGAAGAAGTAAGCATCGTCCCCGACACGGAAAGCAGGAGCAATGTTTCGCTAGTTCCCTTCACCGATTATTTAGCAGACGACACCGTACTCGTGGTGAAAGACCTCAGTTTCGTTCACGATGCCATTGAGCGCATCTATCAAGAGGGATTTGCCCGACAAGCATTGCAAGAGCACGAGGCCACTTCAGAGATGGAAGAAGCCGAGCAGAAAGAGCGTTTGCAACGCGATTCATTGCTCATCAAGGGCGAGACGTTTCTGCGCGGAGTGGCTTCGCTTCAGCGCATCAGCATGGGCGTACAGCCGCTTGGAAAAGTCGCGACAGAAATCCAGTTTAACACATCACCTCAACCGCTTTATCACAAGAATTTTGACCTACTCCGTCAAAATCTTGGACAATATAGAGCTGACGGCTACGATGTGTATATCCTTGCCGACAGTTTAAAGCAAACCGATCGTCTGCAAAGCATTTTTGAGGAGATGGACACAGACTATCCTCTATTCACACCCATAGAGAAAACACTGCACGGAGGATTCGTTGACACTGATTTGAAGATATGCTGCTTCACCGACCATCAGATATTCGATCGTTTTCATAAATATAATCTGAAAAGCGACCATGCTCGCGATGCCAAGATGGCCCTTACTCTCAAAGAATTGATGCAGTTTGAGCCTGGCGACTATGTGGTACACATCGACCATGGTGTAGGACGCTTTGCCGGACTAGTGAGAATGCCTGGTTCTGACGGCGAAATGCAAGAGATGATAAAGCTCACGTATAAAAACGATGATGCCGTATACGTGTCCATTCATTCGCTCCACAAAGTGTCGAAATATAAGGGCAAGGAGGGCGAGCCACCTCGCATCAGCAATCTTGGCACAGGAGCATGGGAAAAGCTCAAGGAACGCACTAAGAAGAAAATTAAAGACATTGCTCGCGACCTAATCAAGCTCTATTCCCAGCGTAAGGAAGAGAAAGGTTTTGCTTTCAGTCCAGACTCCTTTATGCAGCACGAACTAGAGGCAGGTTTTGCCTATGAAGACACCCCCGACCAACTCCGAGTGACACAAGAAGTGAAACACGACATGGAAAGCGTCCGACCGATGGATCGTCTCGTCTGTGGCGACGTTGGGTTTGGCAAGACTGAGATAGCCATCCGTGCTGCCATGAAAGCTGCTGCCGACAATAAGCAAGTGGCCGTACTAGTGCCCACCACTGTGCTTGCCTTGCAGCATTACAAGACGTTTGCCTCGCGCCTAAAGGATTTCCCCGTCAGAGTAGATTATCTTACGCGTGCCCGCTCTACTGCACAAACCAAAGCCTTACTGAAAGATCTTGAAGCAGGAAAAATCAACATTCTCGTGGGCACTCATAAGTTGATAGGAAAGAGCGTAAAATGGAACGACCTTGGACTCCTTATTATAGATGAGGAACAAAAGTTTGGCGTAGCCGTAAAAGAAAAGCTCCGTCAGTTGAAAGTCAATGTCGACACGCTCACAATGTCGGCCACTCCCATTCCACGCACACTTCAATTCTCTCTTATGGGAGCTCGCGACTTTAGCGTAATACAGACTCCCCCACCCAACCGACGCCCCATCCAGACAGAGATTCACACCTTTAGCCACGAAGTAATAGCCGACGCTGTCAACTTCGAGATGAGCCGCAATGGGCAAGTATACATCGTAACCAATCGAGTGGCAGCACTAGCCAACTTGCAAAATCTTGTACATAAATACGTGCCTGACGCTCGCATAGCCATAGGTCACGGACAAATGCCGCCCGATCAACTCGAGAAAGTAATCATGGGATTTGTCAACTACGACTACGACGTGCTTATCTCCACCACCATCGTGGAAAACGGCATCGACGTACCTAATGCCAATACCATCATTATCGACGCAGCCCACCACTTCGGCCTTTCCGATCTTCATCAAATGCGAGGCCGCGTAGGGCGTGGCTCACGCAAGGCTTTCTGCTACTTGATAGCCCCTCCCCTTGCTCTTCTTCCTGACGAATCGCGTCGCCGACTCGAGGCCATCGAAAACTTCTCCGATTTAGGTTCGGGTATCCACATCGCCATGCAAGATCTCGACATCCGCGGCGCGGGGAACCTTCTAGGTGCAGAGCAAAGTGGATTTATTGCCGACCTCGGATATGAAACATATCAGAAGATTTTAGCAGAGGCCGTAACTGAACTGAAAAACGACGAATTTGCAGACCTTTATGCAGAAGAGCTCAAGAAAACTGGTCACCTCAGCGGAGAGAAGTTTGTCGACGATTGCACCGTAGAATGCGATCTTCATGCCTATTTCCCTGAAAGCTACGTACCGGGAGCCACCGAACGAATGTTGCTCTACCGAGAGCTCGACTCCCTAGCCTCCGATGAGCAAATCAACGCATTCCGCCAACGCATGGAAGACCGTTTTGGAACTCTCCCCCCCGAAGGCGAAGAACTTCTACGCATTGTACCGCTACGCGCACTAGGCAGGAAATTGGGTGCCGAACGTCTCACACTCAAAGGTCGCCGCATGACGCTCTATTTCGTATCAAACCCCGACAGTGCTTACTATCAAAGCGACACGTTTGAACAGGTCATCAACTTTGCCACACACTCCTACCACCGCTGCAAACTCGACGAACAACGTGGCCATCGCCGCATGATCATCAACGATGTGCCCACCGTAGAAAGTGCGTTAATCGTGCTCCACAACATACTTACGCCTAGTGAGAGTTCATCCAACGATATAGCATAAGCCCTCTGCAAATCATGGCATTATTGCAATATTTGCGTAACTTTGCCTGCACTTTTCACACAAGAACAAGACTTCCTAATCAATCAAACAGACAATGAACAAGCATACATTCCTAACAGGATTAGCCCTTCTGACGACGCTGACAGCTTCTGCTCAAGAAATAAAAGTATACAACACCGGACGTAAGTGGGATTCATCGCTCGATGCCCTTATACAAGCCCCATCTGAAAGACATTCACCCATGCGCTTGAAGCAAGTCCAAAGCAGTAAAGCCAAAGACATGATTCGCCTCAGCGTGACCACCCTCGTAGGCGCAGCACAAACCACAGCCGAATACCTGCAAGCTCAAGGCTACGAAGCCGAAGTAGCTAGCACACAACTCGTTGTGACCACCATCCCCGTCCAATTCATCCCCGTTCTTGCGGCGCTCGACAACGTACTCTACGTTAATGCCCCCCGCCAACTCTATCCCTCAATGGACAAAGTGCGTACCGACATCGGTGCGAGCAAGATTATTGCTGGCGAAGGACTCGAATCCCCTTATACGGGTAAGGGAGTAATCGTCGGTGTCATTGATGCGGGCTTCGACTTCACCCACCCCGCTTTTAGCGGTCGGTGCAAGAAATATGGTGCCTATGCTACCAAAGGTACACTCACCGACAAAGCACCCAACAAAGACCCTAACGACGAAGTAGGACATGCCACACACGTAACCAATATTGCTGCCGGAAGTCCCGTAGAAGGTTCTAATTATTACGGCATTGCCACAGGGGCGGAAATTCTGCCTATGATGTCCAATCTCGATGGAAGCAGTGTAATGCTCCAAGCCTCAGCCATAAAGGAATATGCAGAATCACAAGGCAAGCCTTGGGTGCTCAACATGAGTTTTGGAGCCATTCTCGGTCCGCACGACGGAAGCACCGCTCTCGACCAGCACTTAGAATCATTGGCAGGCAAAGGAGCCATCCTTGTAGGTGCCATGGGAAATAATGGAGGAGATAAAGCTCACTTCACCTACACATTCCAACAAAACAAGGAAGCTGTCTACTTCACCATTGTGCCTAGTTCGTCCAATACCAACCAAGCCATCCTGGCCGAAATATGGGCCAATAATGCTTCAGGCTTAAAAGAACTGACCATCACCCCGTTAATCTATCGCAACGGAAATATTTATCGTCCCTCTGCGCTGCAAGCTAGCAAACTGATAGAATCCAACGGAATAGACCCTTACAATCAGCGCCAATGCGTTCAACTTGCAGGCTATCTCTCTGATTTCATAAAAACCATCCCTGGCGCATCGGGCAGCAATGCCAAACTCCTAATAGAAGTAAAAGGTAAAGCGGGAGCTACATTCCATGCGTGGGTAGATCAGGACAATTATCCTAGCACCATCGAAGCTGGCACATTCAGCTTTACCATAAACGGCACGAAGCAAACCATCAAAACAACTGCCGGCGACGATAATTATATGGTAGGCGAAGGTGCAGCTTCTGTGCCGAGCGCCATTGCCGTAGCGTCCTATAACGAGCGCACCAAATTTACCTCACTCAATGGTTCTACCTATGGCTATTCCGCTGGTCTCGAAGGCGATATTAGCTCATTCTCAAGCAAAGGACCGTTTCTCAACAGCCTACCCAAGCCTACGGTAACAGCTCCTGGAGGTGCCATCATCTCGGCTTATAGCAAGAAATCATCCAATTTCAGTACCAACAACGAGGAACTCGTGCAGCGCGTACTCATCGACAACACACCTGCCTACTATGGCATAATGAGCGGCACTTCCATGGCCACACCTGTCGTTTCAGGTACAATAGCCCTTTGGCTCGAAGCCAATCCCGAACTTTCACCTGCCGACGTCATCAGCATTCTGCAAAAGACTTCGCGTCACGATAATCTTACGGGGGGAACTCAAGGCAGTTGGGATGCCACATGGGGGTATGGCAAAATCGATGCTTACGAAGGTTTGAAAGAAGCCATCCGCATGAAGCAGAATGGTATCAACGAAACGATGAACAGTTCTGCCCCCGTCACGCTTCAGCGCGATGCCAATGCATGGAAACTCCTTTTCAACGACGATGAATCATTTGCCCGCATCCAAATCGTAGCCGCCAATGGCCAGGTAGTAAGTAACAATCTGTTACAGTCGCCGCGTCGGGGCGAAGAACACGTATTCCGTTTTAAGGAGTTAGGACTCACCCCTGGCGTATATGTGTTTAGTGTCGCTACAACAAGTCAGGCCATCTCTAGAAAAATGGTAGTGAAATAAACCACTCCCTTCCATTTATATATTATATGGGTGATTCTATAAATTCTGAAATATAAATTCACTTCCCCATACCACACATCCATCATCCGAACTAATTACCCCCAATATAACAAGACGTGTAGCACTAGGAGCAAATACGACCCTAACGCTACACGTTTCTTTTGTATTCTATGAGCGGAGAAGCCAACTCCGAATGTATAAAAAACGAATTTATAGCAGCACATCGACAACGTCAGAGAATCAAGAAGCGAGCGGAGCAACGCTTTACCCAACCAATCCCCACATCTAGGCATTTCATAGACAGAATATAAAAGTTTTCGCACTTTCCTTTTGCACTTCGCTCACCATGAAGTAACTTTGCACTGAAATGGCTAAGCGCCACTCCGAATATAGAATATGTTCAAGATTAAAAAGAGAAATTGGTACGTCCCTAAAGGACAAGAGCCCACTGAATTTGATAAACGCATTCTGAGCTATCAAAACAGAGGCGAACTCGTTCCCACACGTAAACTCATCAAGACACCCGAACAAATTGAAGGCATCAAGCGTTCGTGTGAGGTCAACACAGGCGTACTCGATCTCGTAGAGAGCGAAATCCACGCTGGCATGAGTACAGCCGAGATCGATAAGCTAGTCTACGACTACACCATAGCCCATGGCGCCATCCCCGCCCCACTCAACTATGAGGGGTTCCCCAAGAGTGTATGCACTAGCATCAATGAAGTGGTATGTCATGGCATACCCTCAGAATATGAGATTTTGGAAGAAGGCGATATTATCAACGTTGATGTGAGTACTATTCTTGATGGGTATTATAGCGATGCCTCGCGCATGTTTATCATCGGCAAGACCTCCCCTGAAAAAGAGAAACTCGTACGCGTCACTAAGGAATGCCTTGAAATCGGCGCCGAAGCAGCCAAGCCTTGGGGATTCGTGGGCGACATAGGCAAAGCCATCGAAAAGCATGCGCGCAAGAACGGATTCAGCGTAGTACGCGATCTGTGCGGACACGGCGTAGGGCTAGAGTTTCACGAAGATCCCGAAGTAGACCATTACAACACACACCATCACGGCATGTTGCTCGTGCCCGGCATGGTGTTTACCATCGAACCTATGATTAACATGGGCGATTGGCATGTGTTTATCGACGAAGAGGATGGTTGGACCGTAGTGACCGAGGACGAACTACCCTCTGCCCAATGGGAGCACACTTTCCTTATGACCGACAACGGACTAGAAATCCTTACACACTGACCCTTATTCCCTCTACCCAATGAACAATCATTCCCTACAACATACCCCTCACCAACTAGAGAAAGCTTGCATCTTGGCCATTGAGTCGAGCTGCGACGACACCTCAGCAGCCGTTCTTCGCGACGGATTCTTGCTGAGCAATGTCACCGCAAGTCAAGCCGTACACAAGGCTTATGGTGGAGTAGTGCCCGAACTCGCTTCGAGAGCACACCAGCAGAACATCGTGCCCGTGGTAGATCAAGCCTTGAAGCAAGCTGGCGTAACAAAGGAAGAACTCTCTGCCGTGGCCGTCACGTTAGGTCCCGGTCTTATGGGATCACTCCTCGTTGGCGTATCCTTTGCCAAAGGATTGGCCACATCGTTGGGCATACCTCTCATTGAGGCCAACCACTTACAAGGCCACATTCTTGCCCACTTCATTCAGACACATGATGACGAGCATCAAGTGCCTCCCTACCCCTTCCTCTGCCTGCTCGTGAGCGGTGGAAATTCACAGATTGTTAAAGTCAATGCTTACAACAACCTTGAAATTCTAGGACAGACCATCGACGACGCTGCGGGCGAAGCCATGGACAAATGTTCCAAAGTGATGGGATTTGGTTATCCAGGAGGTCCCATTATCGACAAGCTAGCTCGCCAAGGCGATGCACATGCCTATCAGTTTGCAAAGCCCAACATTGCAGGATTAGACTATAGCTTTTCAGGCCTGAAGACCTCCTTCCTCTATTTCCTACGCGACCAAGTGAAGCTCGACCCCAACTTTGTAGATCATCACAAGGAAGACCTCGCAGCTTCGCTCGAACGCACCATCGTGGAGATACTAATGAAGAAGCTCGACTTAGCCGTAAAGCAAACGGGCATCAAGCACGTGGCTCTATCGGGAGGCGTCTCCGCCAATACGGGCTTACGCAATGCCTTTAAAGAGCGTGCTGAAAAGCGCGGATGGGACATCTACATTCCTCGTTTCTCATACACCACAGACAATGCGGCCATGATAGCCATCACGGGCTACTTCAAGTATCTCGACAAAGACTTCTGCCCGATAGACAAACCTGCCTATTCGCGCACCATACTCTGAGACACCCTCGCCAAGAGATCCCCTATCTACGAATAACAAATACAAAGAAAGAATAATACACACATGGATTTAGATCTGAAACTCGTTAGCAAAGAGATTAACGAAATTATGTGGCGCGAGAGCAAAACACTCGCCACAGCAGAAAGCTGCACTGCCGGACGTATCGCAAGCGTAATCACTGCCGTGCCTGGTAGTTCCAACTACTACAAAGGCGGCCTCGTATGCTATGCCGATGAAGTAAAGGAAAACTTACTCGGAGTAGATGCTAAGGTGATTGAAGAGCAGACTCCCGTTTGCGAAGACGTTGTGCGCCAAATGGTGCTTGGAGCCAACAAGCTTTTCAATACCGACTATGCTGTAGCAATCAGCGGCTACGCTGGTCCTGGAGGACCTGATGGCGGAAAGAGTGGCGTAATTGTAGGCACCATTTGGATTGCCGTGGGCAATGCCGACAAGATTGTAACGCGCATGATTGAGGAAGATAATGGTCGCGACAAAAACCTAGCATCTGCCACTTCTGCCGCCATGCACATGCTCCTCGACTACATCAAGGGCGAAGAGACAGAAGAAACCTCTAGCGAAGCATAAGTTCTCCTTACGCCAAGAAATTTCTCCCCACATTTACACACAACGCATCGCCATGCCTTATATATAAAGGTATGGCGATGCGTTTTTTTCTTCCATCGTCCTCTACCTAGATCACATTACCCCATCGACAAAACCTACATACAAGAGAGAAAGAAGAATAGGCACGACCATAGGCGGTGCAGAAACAAGCGAAAAGAGCAAGAAAGGCTCATTTTCAAAGATAAAGAACAAGAAAAGAATTTTTCAGCGTTTTTTTTCGTAACTTTGCATAAGTTACGATGAATGTCCACCTATAAGTGTGCTATACACCTTATATATAGGCACACAAAAGCAACAACGACATTCCATCGCAAAGGCATAGGAAGCCCCCCTAAAGCCACATTTGTCACACACCGCATAACACATTCACATGGGTATATTCAGTAACATATTCTCAAGAAAAGAAAAAAAAGAAGTTCTCGATGCCGGACTCGAAAAGACCAAGACAACCTTCTTCGGCAAGCTAACACGTGCCATTGCAGGCAAGAGCAAGGTAGACGAAGAAGTGCTTGACCAACTTGAGGAAATTCTGATTACCTCCGACGTTGGCACGGACACCACTATTGATATCATTCAGCGTATCGAAGAACGCGTGGCTCGCGACAAATACGTAAGCACTTCCGAACTCCACACGATACTGAAAGAGGAAATCGGAAGTTTACTTACGCAGAGTGGCAACGAAGACACCGAAGGATTCGACATCCCCGAAGGCCACAAACCCTACGTAATCATGGTGGTGGGCGTAAATGGTGTGGGAAAGACCACTACCATCGGCAAACTGGCCTATCAGTTTAAGAAGGCCGGACTAAAAGTGGTGCTCGGAGCTGCCGACACTTTCCGTGCAGCAGCCGTAGAGCAACTCGTCATTTGGGGTGAACGAGTAGGTGTGCCCGTCATCAAGCAACAAATGGGAAGCGACCCCGCTAGCGTGGCTTACGATACAGTCAACTCAGCCAAAGCACAGGAGGCCGACGTCGTGATTATTGACACGGCAGGCCGTCTCCACAACAAAGTGGGACTAATGAACGAACTCACCAAGATTAAGAAAGTGATGCAAAAGGTAGTGCCCACAGCGCCCGACGAGATATTGCTCGTACTCGATGGCAGCACCGGCCAAAATGCTTACGAACAGGCCAAACAGTTTATTAAAGCTACCGACGTAACCTCACTAGCCATTACGAAGCTCGATGGCACAGCCAAGGGCGGCGTGGTGATAGGCATCTCACACCAACTTAAAGTGCCCGTAAAGTACATCGGACTAGGTGAAAAGATGACCGATCTACAACCATTCAACCGCACAGAGTTTGTCAACTCACTCTTCGAGGGAAGCAACCTCTAACCAAATTTTTCCCTCCTCCCCTTCCCCACTCAAAAAAAACATTTACGCACACAAAAAGCATGAGCACCTCTACTCCTCAACCCACTCGCACCGTCGACATCATCACCATGGGATGTTCTAAAAACTTGGTTGACTCCGAACAACTACTCAACCTCTTCAACGAGCACGGATTCCAAGTTTACCACAATCCTGACACCACCCATGGCGACATTGCCGTGATAAACACTTGCGGCTTCATCGCTTCGGCCAAAGAGGAGAGTATCAACGAAATTCTAGAACTCTGTGAGCTAAAGACCGATGGTGAGCTCAATCGCGTGTATGTAATGGGATGCCTCTCAGAACGCTATATTACAGAACTGCGAGAAGAGATTCCCGAGGTGGACAAATTCTACGGAAAGTTTAATTGGAAAGAACTCATCACCGACCTCTGTGCCGAACAATCTTCCACCCCACCCGTTCACCACGAGAAAATCATCACCACGCCGAAGCACTATGCTTACCTCAAAATCTCCGAAGGATGCGACCGCCACTGTGCCTATTGTGCCATTCCTATCATCACGGGAAAGCACAAGAGCCGCCCTATGGAAGAAATACTCAACGAGGTGCGCACACTGACGAGCCAAGGAGTGAAAGAATTTCAGGTCATCGCTCAGGAGCTAACCTACTATGGCATTGACCTCTACCACGAACAACGCTTACCACAGCTCATCGACCAAATGGCTGAGATACCCGGCGTAGAATGGATTCGCCTCCACTATGCTTACCCCACACACTTCCCTATGGAACTGCTCAGCGTAATGCGCAAGCACAAAAATGTGTGTAACTATCTCGACATTGCCCTACAACACATCTCAGACCACATGCTCGAACGCATGCATCGCCACATCACTAAAGAAGAGACGCTCCGCCTTATCAGCGATATGCGTAGAGAAGTGCCCGGCATCTGTATTCGTACCACTCTAATGGTAGGATTCCCAGGCGAAACGGAAGAAGATTTCGAAGAACTCATGGACTTTGTGCGAACTGCTCGATTCGACCGCATGGGAGCATTCGCTTATAGCGAAGAAGATGGAACGTATGCTGCCGAGAACTATGAAGACGATGTGCCCGAAGAGATAAAAGAGCAACGGCTTGACCGCATCATGACCCTTCAAGAGAACATTGCCGCCGAACTTTCCGAAGCTAAAGTGGGCACAACACAGCGTGTCATCATCGACCGCCAAGAAGGCGACTTCTTCGTAGGACGCACAGAGGCCGATTCGCCTGAAGTTGACTGTGAAGTGCTGATACAGCGCTCAGCCGACGCCCCCTTGACCATCGGTGAATTTTACAACGTACGTATCAACGACTGCGAAGGATTTGATCTCTACGGAACAATCGCCTAACATTGTCACCCCCCATCTGAGAAATTCTCTCAGACATTCATTCAAAGCATTCTCATCGTGAACAATAAAGATTTCATCAATGCCTTAGCTTCTCGCACAGGATTCACCGCTAAGGACTCGCAAAAGTTGACCACAGCCTTTACAGAAAGCATTGCCGACAAACTTGACGACGAATCACAACTTGCCGTGCAAGGGTTTGGTGTGTTTGAGGTAAAGAAGAAAATGGAGCGCGTGGTGGTCAATCCGAAACTCAAAACACGACGTCTCAATCCACCCAAGTTGGTGCTTGCATTCAAACCGAGCAACATCCTTAAAGAGAAAATGCAGTAGGCGTGCATGCTTTGCAAGAAAGAACTGCACGACAAAAAAATGGCGTTACTCTTTATCTAGCTATCAACTACATGAGCATTGTGTACAAACGCACTGCTTCTCTACTCCCTCACGCATACCCACACAGAATATCCACCCCCTTTTCTATCCGAAAGAATGAAAAAGAAATTGCTCTTACAGGACTTTTCCGAATATTTAGTCAAGAGTGAAGGCATTAACAAGAAAGATGCCGACAAATTTGTGCGCTCATTTTTTGAAGTAATCGAGGAAGGACTACTGGAGGATAAGTTCGTAAAAATCAAAGGATTTGGCACTTTCAAACTAGTATCTGTAAGTGAACGTGAAAGCGTGAATATCAACACAGGAGAACGCTTCATGATAAGCGAGCACACCAAAGTATCGTTCACCCCCGACACAACGATGAAAGACCTTGTCAATCGTCCCTTTGCCCACTTCGAAGCCGTAGACCTTAACGAGGATATTGATATGAAGGAATTTGAGATAGTTGATGAAGAGATGATGGAGGAGGAAGAAGGAGTCGACGATACAACCGAGACATCAGAAGAGGAGACTGCAGAAGAAAGAACCGAAACCGAACAGACACAAGAAGAGCCACAACAGCCATTGGGAACAGCTCCTACAGAAGAGAAGGAAGACACTCCAGTTTCACCTCACCCAATGGAACCTACCCCCATCACGAATGGGCAGCCCTCTTCTACACCGACTGCCGTTGAAAACGCGGCTAGCCCGTCACCACAGTCCAAGGAAACGTCTCAACCCGTGACTGAGCCAGAACAAGCTCAACCCATAGCGTCCCAACCGACGGCAGCAGAATCTCTGCATCCCCAAACAGAGATGCCAACTACACCTGTATCAGAGAATCAAGAAAGCACTGGAGGACACGCTGAAGAGGAGGATGTCGTAGTCACTCCCACACAACCCATCATCAACCCCAACGTTTCAAATTCGCAACATACAGAAAACACCAACAACGAAGCTTGTGCATCCCAACCAGAAAACCATAGCAATGCCACCATGGGGTATACCTACACTGATGCTCCCATGCCACGCAAGCAAAATTGGTGGAAAACGTCGGCCATCTTATTGGGAATCGTGCTACTAATGTTCTCTAGCTACTTTGCCGGCTATTTCCGCATATTCTGCCCTTGCTCTATTCCCTTCGTAGGCAACACTTGGGACAATCTTGCGCCAACACCAGCCGAGGAACCTCAACCCATACAACAACCAAAGCCTCAACCCACAGACAGCATAGCCAAACAACGCGTAGATAGCGTAAAAGCACAAACGCCTGCTACTACTACAACAGAGAAAACTGCTCCCAAAGCAGAAGAGGCGCAAGCCACTAAGGATTTGACACCTCAACCCCAAACAGAAAAAGCCACTACTGCAAAGCCACAAGACAAAGTACGTCCAGCCACCCATCGCGTAAAGATGGGCGATAACGTCTACCGCATTGCTCGCCGATATTATGGTTCGGATAGCTATGCCCAACGCATCATTGAGGCCAACCACTTAAAGGATGCCAACACCATCACCATAGGCATGGAGCTAAAACTTCCCTAAGTGGCTCATCATACAGACCAAGGGAAGCGAATCTCGCAAATCGTTGATACTGAAAGGATTGCACAAAAGCATTAAAATAAAAACAAAAATTGCCCCCAAAAAACTTCCTCTAAGAGGTATTAACATCAAAATAAAAGACGTAACTTTGCAGTATGATTGAACTCTCAAAACATATTGAAAGCCTCTTGCTGAAGCATGACTGCGTCATCGTGCCTGGACTCGGTGGATTCGTTACGCAGTATGTACCCGCACGACGCATTGACAACGAAATGTTGTTCTTGCCCCCGTGCCGCAGCGTTGGCTTCAATCCGCAGCTCACTCTCAACGATGGGCTGCTAGTTCAGTCGTATATGCAAGCCTACGATACCAACTATCCAGAGACCATAAAGCTCATCAACAACTCCGTGCAGCAACTCAAGATGCAGCTTCAAGAAGAAGGCGAGTATGAGCTTTCAGGCATAGGCAAACTCACTTTGGGCGTAGGCGGAAAGTACAATTTCATCCCTTGCGAAGCGGGTGTACTATCGCCCGAACTCTATGGCTTGGATGCCGTAACACAGACCTTGCTCTCCAAGGAAAGAAAAGCAGAAAGCACCGATATTATAGTTGATAATGGGAAGCAGAAGAAGGTGCGCTTAAAGCGTACGGAAAAGAGCTATACTATCAGCATCAATCGCGAGCTAGTGAACTATATAGCTGCAGCCATTGTAGCCGTATTCTTCTACTGCCTTTGGGTTACGCCCGTGAGCGACACCACAAAGACAGAGCAGCAGGCAGCGTCGATGGTATACGAACAACTTTTTCAATCATCCTCAGCAAAAACTTCGACATCCCCCATACAGGCGACAAAAGCAGTACAAACGGCTCACCCTATGCAGCAACAGACTGCCACTGAGACCGAAGCTGAAGCACAGCCATCAGCCACAGTTTCCCCTGCGACAGAGACAACACAACCTAGCACAAAAGTTGGAACACAGAGCGAAGCTACGAAAACCATTACTTCCGCTCCAGAGAACAACGATAAGAAATATACCATCGTGCTGGCAAGTGCTATTAGCGAAGCCAATGCTTCTTCCTTCTCGAAAGAATTGAAGAAAGAGGGATTCCACGAAGTAACTCCTTACCGCAAAGGGCGGATGGTAAGAGTTATCTACGGACACTATGCCTCTGAGAAAGACGCCCACGAAGCATTGAGCAAACTTCACCGCCACAGTGCATTTTCAGATGCGTGGGTGATGCAAACGAAATAATAAAAACATCCAAAGGGGAACTACGAATCATGACTTTCTGTGCATATTCTTAGTTCCCTCTTTTTTAAGAAAGCCTTCAATGAAACGCATACGATGCCCCAAATGTGACGAATCCATTCTTTTCGACGAAACAAAATATGAGCCGGGAAGAATCTTGGTATTTGAATGCCCTGAGTGCCATAAGCAATTCAAAATACGCATTCCGCAGCCGAAAAACATCACGGCGGAAGAAGCACCTACAGAAGAACAAACCATCTATGGCAAACTCGTGGTGCTAGAAAATGCATTTCACTTCAAACAGGAAATACCCCTCTATGAGGGCGAAAACGTGGTAGGCCGTTTGATTAAAGGCTCTAAAGCCAATGCAGCCATTAAAACAGTTGACCCAAGCATGGACACTACTCACTGCATTATCACTGTGAAGCCGCGACCCAATGCCGAACCACGATTTACGCTGCGCGATGCGCCCTCTAACACAGGCACTTTTCTACAAAACGAAATTCTCTCTGACCACGACCGCGTCAACGTGACCGATGGCGATATCATCACCATCGGTGCTACAACAATGATTCTCCGTACCCAACTTGAGGAAGAGGAGTAAAAACGACTATCGCACCTTCTCTATTGCTATTGAGAGGGGACACGCTGAAAAGCAAAGAGAACGATCAAGCATTCCATTGACTTACAATATACAGCCCCAAGAGAGGTGCGCAACATTTTGCAGCGCTTGCCATGAGCGTTGTCTTCCCCCACTCCATTTACTCTATTTTGACTACAACCAAACACTTTGCTGCAATGAAACACATTCTTACCCTCATCGCCTTTTTCCTTGGCCTTTCGACCATGGCACAGCGCCCGTTTGAGGGACATTTCTTTTGCAAAGAAACGGGCGTAAATATGTATCTCAATCTATACGAAGAAACGCTGACGGCACCAGGATTTTCCTTCCTTGGAAAAATGCATGGCTATATGAAGGATGGTATCTACGGCACTTGGATGATTACGAAGTGTAACATAAAAGAGAATAAAGCGCTCATCAGATTCAGCAATGATATTGGATCGGATTCGCAAGACATCGAATTTACACAAACTTCCGATAGCACTTATACTTACCACACCGTGGGCGGAAATGCCATTAAACGCGCTGTGGGCAGGAGATTGGTGAAAGTAACGGGAGAAATGAACTTTGTAAGAAAATAAAAGTAGAGAATCATGGGAAGCAACGTGCTTAATTGCTCCTCATGATTCTTTTTTCGTCTTTGAATACTATCCAAATAATACTTCCAATACCACGCAAATCTCATCATCAGAATGAATAGAAACACTCTAAGAACACTCTAGATTTAATCCTTACCTTGTTTTCATGCCATGTCCTTTCTTACCCCATTCTATCATCGCTTTGCATCCATTATGTGCCAACTTCGTGAGATTCTATTCCCACGTTATTGCCAGATATGCGGCAATCGACTGATGAGCAACGAGCGCCAGGTGTGTCTCACCTGCTTACTTCGTATTCCATATACTAGACTTCGAGGAAAGAAGAACAGCGTGTTAGAGCGCAATCTGTGGGACGACATTCTCTATACCGAACGTGCCCACAGCTTTATGTATTATCACGCCAAAACAGACCTCTGCCAGATATTCTTCCAATTTAAATATTACAACAATCCCTCTCTGGCCGTAACGATGGGCGAGTTCATGGCTCACGATCTTGATGGTACGGATTTCTTCTTGAATATCGACTGCATTGTGCCTGTACCCCTATCGAGCGCTCGCTTTCAAAGCAGAGGATACAATCAAAGCGAGCGACTAGCTCAAGGAATCAGCAACGTGACAGGCATTCCCGTGGACACATGGTCGATATGCCGCACTGTAGATAACCCCACACAGACACATCTTCATTCCCAAGAACGCATGGACAATGTGAGAGGCATCTTCGCCCTTACCGAGCAGGCTACCATTGCAGGAAAGCACATTCTTATTGTCGACGACATGATTACAACAGGCAGTACCGTTCGCTCCTGCGCTCACACTGCACTAGCTGCTGGCAACGTAAAGATTAGCATCATCAGCCTCGGCATGTCGGAGCGCAATCGAGAACATGAAGTGCCCGAATGGATTAGGCCGTAATATTTTCTTAACAATCCAAAGTTTGTTGCAGACATACGTGTTCCACGTCGGAAGATAAGTGATTGTCATCAATGCTATTCAATAGCTTTGTGGATAATGCAAGGACACACTAGTCCACCCAAACAGAGGAGAGGAATTTTCCCTTTGTTTACTTATAATCCGGCATTGGAAGTTTGCGAATACTTTCAGCACTTTGCGCTCCTGTCTGCAAATAGGCACGGAAGGGAGGAAGCGTGCTACCTTCTGCAGCTCTTACAAATTGCTGTTTGACGGGATGGAGCAGATAAATAGGGATAGTTGTGGAGGGAATTTGCTTTGCTCGGAATGAGCCTTTAAGCACTGACTCTGCCTCAACAATCTGCACTTCTCCTGCTTGACTTTCTATAAGAATGCGATGCGTAGCAGAATCGCCCAAGGCAATATAACCTTCGCCGCTATTCAAGACACTCACACTGGAGAACGAAAAATCTTGTTCTCCGAGTTGGCACACACGTCCATTCACCACTTTTGCAGGGAATGGCAGACTCACCGTTTGCCATTGACTAATGCCTACATTCTCTCGCTGATAGACTATCTGCCCTGCTTTTACCAAGAAAGGACGAGGCGTAAACAACGGCATTTTATCCATCAATTGCAGCTGCTCATCCTTCAACTGATTACCACTCTTTCCACAGATTACCACAAAGCGCCAGCTTTCAGGCACATACAGACTCTCAGCCTCAGCCACCAATATAGGCACATTGTATCCCTCTTGCTCACGAAAGACAAGGGACTGCTTAGGCAAATGAATGTGTGTCAGATCCAAGCATAGCATATCGTCGAAGTTTACCTCAGACAGTGCTTGAGCCGTCCATCCACCATGCAGCGTTGCCACTTTGTCTGCGTTAATATCTATTTGTGGTGGAGCTGCCACAATATGTAATTGTGCCAACGAAGAAGATGCTTCATTCTTTGGAAGCACCATCCATGTGCCTTTTACATAGCATAAATAGCGACTCTCTTTCTCTAGCGTGCACACTGCGCCGTCTTGTATCTTCCACCATGTTTTCTCTGACACCTCGGTTAAATCATAGGAGAGGAAACCATTCTTTCCATGTAAGAGGAAGGTCTGAGCACTTGCATTCACCTCTTCTGCTGTCCAACTCGCAATATGCTCCATTGATGCAATGCTTCCGTCGCTCAACAGATGGTCTGCGATAGGCACCATCGTTTCACTATTTGTAAGCACTTCACTAGCAGAACCTATACAAAGCATTTGCCCCTCTTGCGGCAGAACGTTTACGCCCGTTGGCGCGTAAGTGGTGGAGCGATAGAGTGTGAGACCTTCTTCGCCTTTAGGATTCCAGTAGCCAAGCGTATAATTGTTAAAGCCCACATTATTCTCCTCTTGACAGCTTATGCTCAGCACGCGATTACTACTAGTAGGATCGTATAATTGCAATGCCCCTGATGAAAGCAAAGTTGCATTCCATGTGCATGTTTTCTTAACTGAAGGAACTAAATTCAAACCAGCCTTGCCATTCTTCTTTCTCGACAAATACATTTTCTTCGCTTGCGGATACAACATAATCTGGCCTGTTGCATCATACGTGAGTTTCCATAAATATTTATCATCACCAATATTCACCATCGCTTTTTCTGCATCCACATCTAGCTTTACAGCCTCTAGACGATTACTTGATATCGGAATAGATGACAAGAATCTCTCTATTCCATGATCATCCACTCCACTAATTGCATAAACTCCCTCTTCTGGCAGGTCATGCAAAGACACACGAACATACGTGTTCGATTGTGCCATAACTTGGGGCACTGCATACGTGCAACAAACTATAAGCAGGAACAGATTCAAAACTTTTTGAGAGCACGCAGATATACGATGTATTGGATTTAGCATATATTATAGAGTTTACATTTTTCAAATAGCAGGCAGAACACTTCGCTCTGTCATTTCTCATATCCGCCATTTTACTTGCACAGAGCAATCGTTCTTCCATGAAGAAGAAATCTCATCAAGACGAGAGGAGATGTAATTGCGATTAAAATAATGAGTGGAAGAAAAGCGAAGAGAAAGTGTGAGGAATTTAAATGCTTGAAAAGATCCCATCACTACGCCACACATTCCATGGTAAGCATAACTAGGAAAAGCATTGTTATGAGGCATTTGCGGTTCGTAAGCATAGAGTCTACTCTCTGTATCATCAGTAAAGAAAAGCGAAGCAAATGCTTTTAGATGGAAACGAGAAGATGCTTTCCATGCAGCCCGTGAAGAGAGCATCCACCCCAAGCTATTCTTCCCCGTCTGATGATGAGAATAGCAACCATCTAACTGAGTATTCACCTCGTACTTAGGATAGCTCCATAGACTCGTTAGACGCAACTTTTGCGTGGTGCGATACTCTAAGCCTAGACGGTCGTTTTCCTTCAATGTGTATTGACGAGTTTTCAACTGGTAGCGCAGTTGAAAGCGCCAACTGTTGCTTAGACGATAGGCCATTTGACACATAAAATCCATTCCCTTTGCATTCGGTTTTTGCGACAGGTACGTGGGTTTGGGAAAGCGAAACACATCCACATACCCAGTCATCTCCATCGAACGTCCAACAAGCCAATAAAGATTGCACAACATGCCTTGTTCATTACTCACACGACTTCCTTGCTGCAAAGCCTTACCATAGAGCGAAACGTAACGCGGTGAGAATTGCCGATATTGAAGTCCGAGGCGCAGACACCGCACAGGCACGTACAACAACCGGTGTATCGTGGCGATATGCCAATTACGATCCGTGGACACATCGCCTTGCACGTAAAGTTTGGAAAATTCTATATAATAGGAAGCTAAAAGCGAACGAGCCGTCTGTCCGCGAAAATAGTTTGCATTATACCACCGCTTGACGGGCGACAAATATTTATTAAAATGCGTCCACACACCATCCGTTGCTAATCCCCAGTGTTTCTGATTGATGCCCCAATGCCAGCCCGCCGTAAAATTACCCATCGTCCGACGAGCTTCTATCTCGCTCAATGTGCGATGGAGACCCGACTGCAAGAGCGTAGTTACCGTATCACTAGATGCGTTGCTTAACCTCGCATCCACCTTTCGGTATGATGCAAAAGCCATTATGTCTATTCCTTTCCAACGCCATGCTCCCACTGCGCCTCGAAAGAAATCTGCCTCATCTGTAGAAGTATGTGCACGAAACGTGCCCAAGGTGTTTCTCGTTGGTCGAGCCTCAACCACTCGTCCGCTAAAAATGCGTCGACCAAGCAGTAAGCCATTTCCGCTCCACACATTGTAATCGCCTAAAGCAAAACTCCAGTTCTTTTCCCGTGGACGCAATAGCACGTAGCCCGACAAATAATCGTAAGGATAAAACCCTCGCTTACTCACAGGCTCGCCTGCATCCTTTTCCATCGTCAATCCGTACATAACCTCCCGCTTATACGCATATCGGTAACGCATTACATGATGCAATGCGTTACCGATATAATAATTTGCCTTGCTTGGGACAACGGGCTGCGTATAGCCTGCTCGCCGATAAAGAGGAATGTCAAGCCGTGTTTCTAATTCATGATGTCCTTTCAGCATTTTTGGTCCCAACCTACGACTCTGCTCTATCAAATGGCGAAAAGTCTCAGATGGAGGAAGAGCCGAATCACAACGCACAAAAAGCGAAAGCTTGCAGCGCGTGAAATAATCCATTCCTTTCACTAGCTGTAATTCTCCTAAAGAGTGTATGCCATGTTTTCGTTCTCGATAACTCAGCAGCGAGTCGATTTGAGCCTCTTCAAGAAAAGGAAATATGCTCATTTCCTCCCGCGTACAACGATTTATCTGCAAGGGATGATGCGCAAGATTCTCCAATTGCTCTAACTTTTCAGCATCTACTTCTATATTCTCCCCCGATAGCTGTCCGTCCCAATAGTCGAGCACAAAATCATCCCAAGTCATGTAAGGCCCATCTTGCATCTGCGCGAAAAGATGTGCCATTCCACCCATAAAAAAGGCGATAATCAACAATAGACGATTCACTATAAGAAGTAGATTTAAGGAAATTCAGTGAAACGATATAAACATCGTAGGCTCTAAGTATGTTCTAATCTAAGCAATCGCTCTCGCAGCATCTTTCTGCGAAAGCGATTGCTCTGGATGAAAAACTACAAAATAAATAGAGGCTATTTTCCACGCTCATACGTGATATCATAAAAACATGGATATACATTTTTGGAAGCATTGGCCTGACCTTGCGAAGCGGGCACGATTAAGCGTACATGAGCAAATTCTGCTTCATCAGAATTGGGACGACCGAGATTGATATACGTAAGGGGAATAAGCCATGCTGGAGGTACAGCCGATGAATTATAAGTGCTATACATCACGCCACCAGGAAGGAAATTACCCATAAATGAACCCGAAGTGTTCGATACCGACATCACATCGGGATACATTGAAGTTTTCACCGTGCAATTAGACGATTGTATAGAATCCGATGCAATATTAAATTCCGTGTAACGGCACAAGATACGCAAGTGCTCGCCATCTGCGAGTTTCTTCCCAGTACCTTTGGAAATAATCTGCATATACACCCCCGTACGATCAAAGCGTACATACTCGTTTTTACTCACATCCGTGGTGCTATCATTTCGATGAAACGCATCTTCCGAAATTACTTGTATATTGCCTGGCACATTGAGCAAATAGTCGTTATCATCATCACTTGCAATCTGTACACCATAAGTTAGGAAAGAATTGATTTGCTTATTCTCACGCTTGCGCTTATCAGCATAAGTTTCATCATCATTACACGATTGAAAGAACATGGCACAAACCATAGCGATGAGAGGATATATAAAAAGGTATCGTTTCATTCGTCGTTAAAATATAGGATAAATTATTGCTTTATGACGGCAAAAGTACTAATTTTCTCACATTTCATTACCCAGTGTTCCATAAAAAAGCCATACGTGTCGTGAAAAACATGTCTTTTCGTCAAAAAAAACGAGTAAAACTTTGGTGTGAATCAAAAAGTTTGTAATTTTGCACCCCGTAAGTGGATAGCACGTCCGGCTGTTGGTTAATTTAAGGACACCACCCCAAGATTACGCAACAACAAAGCCTGAAACCCAGCGAAGGAGATTCTGCTCAATCTACTCCACACTAATCATACAACAAAGAAACAAAGCGAAAGCAATGTCTAAGATTTGTCAAATTACAGGAAAGAAAGCCATGATTGGCAACAACGTTTCTCACTCGAAGCGTCGCACAAAGCGCTCGTTTGATGTAAACTTGTTTACTAAGAAGTTCTACTACGTTGAACAGGACTGCTGGATTGTTCTGCGCGTAAGCGCTGCCGGTCTGCGTCTCATCAACAAGGTCGGCTTGGATGCAGCTCTTCAGAGCGCTGTAGCCAAGGGATATTGCGATTGGAAAAATATTAAAGTAATCGGCTAAAAAGTAGGAAACAATGGCTGGAAAGAAAGCTAAAGGCAACCGCGTTCAGGTAATCCTTGAATGCACTGAAATGAAAGAAAGTGGACTTCCTGGAACTTCTCGTTATATCACAACGAAGAACCGTAAGAACACTCCCGAACGTTTGGAGTTGAAGAAATACAACCCCATCCTCAAGAGAATGACCATCCACAAAGAAATCAAATAAACCACAGTAAACCATGGCAAAGAAAACAGTCGCTACGCTCCAGGAAGGTAAGACCGATGGACGTTCATACACCAAGGTAATCAAGATGGTAAAGAGCCCCAAGACTGGTGCTTATATCTTTGACGAACAGATGGTTCCCAACGATGCCGTTAAGGATTTCTTCAAGAACTAATCTTTCGATAGAAATTATCATCTAAGCATATACTTATTGCGAAAGCCATTCGGATTTAGGAATCTATGCATTCTCTCTAAATTCATGCTGACGCATTTATGCTCAAATACAACCGCACTTACTTTTAAGTGCGGTTTTTTTTACGCGACTTTCCTCTGAAAAGGAACAAAGCTAACAAAAGAGCAACGGAGACGCCTTATCCCCATCTAAAGAGCGGAAATGAAAATATTTTGAGAAATTCATTTGGGCAATAAATAGGAAAGCATTACTTTTGCACTCCTAAAGTAAGATTATATTATTTACATTTGGGCCAGATTGGATTTGACAGCGGGTCGGAATGGTACGTAAGCACGCAGTGCGCCTGAAAGTGGGCACTTTAATCTCGGCTTTCAACAATTTAACTGGCGAAAACAAGTTTGCTCTCGCTGCCTAATCGAAGCATAGTAGATTGGCTTTATTCCGGCACAAGGTGCTGGAACGAGACATCACCCCAAGAGCTGTTGCTCCGAAGCGTCTTGATAAGGTGGTGCAGATAAATCGGCGCTAGTTCACGTTGGCCTCGCAACATGAGCGAAATTCTTAGAGGATAAGATGTTGGTTGGTGGCACTGGTCTTGCCAACATACGAAAACTTAGTCAGTGATAAGCGTGTAGAAAGCGTATGATTTCCTCGTTTGGACGAGGGTTCGAGCCCCTCCTGGTCCACAAACGTATGTTGATTATCAACAACTTACGAATTATGCGTGCAAAATAAGCGGTTATGGCTACTTGTTAAACAAGTCCATAGCCGTTTTTGCTTTATCAGCAATATATAACAGGGGCAGCGGATATTACGGATCAGCGGATATTTCCGGTTGGTATGATGGTAAAAAGAGGCTTGCTCATATCATGCATATTGAGTAGCTATTCTAAACATGAAGAATTTTATGTCTTCGACTCCTCTCAACTGGCTTCTAAATGCTTTGATTTTAGCATTAA
>ENA-ORUV01000280-ORUV01000280.1-human-gut-metagenome-genome-assembly--contig:-NODE-280-length-43133-cov-100.089_pt1 | contig 43133 bp, 39 predicted proteins | sample MGYA00242089_ERZ509229 | MGnify/ENA primary metagenome ERZ509229 (study PRJEB26280, sample SAMEA2338805) | human gut metagenome | biome: human gut; feature: human-associated habitat; material: faeces...
GATTTCCAGAAGATTTGCGTTCACGCTACGCATTACGATGCTGTAATTAATCATAGTCGTTTGTAGTATGTTTAGAGTCCTTTGTTTTGCAACTCCCCAGAACGCCCCGTTCCTGCCGTTTTCGGGGTCTTCATTGATGACCGGCGCCTGCCATCATTTATGACCCGTGTTGGTCTTAATAGAAGACCCGAGCAAGGCACAAAAGGCTGTTCTTTCGATTGCCGGTGCAAAGATACAACATTTTCGGGCAGAATACAAGCTTTTACCCTAACTTTCTATGTGAAAAAGGTTATAAGTAGCTGTAATACAATAAGTTCTGTTGATTTTCTATCTGAACTTTATTGCAAATAACAGAAAAACGCAGAAAAAGTACAATGGAGAACAAAGAAGGCAAAAGCGGTCATTTCCGGTCATGGTCATTTTCGGTCATTTTCAAAATGAGTTGGGTCATTTTGAGCTATAGTAAATATAAATATTATTTATATTATACTATAGATGACCTTTTCTCCCCCGAAACGAAAATGACCGGAAATGACCATGACCGAAAATGACCGGAATATAATCCTCATAGTGATGGGAAATAATAAATTGTTAGATGCGCTAAAGTGTTGGTTATTAATGTTATATATGATTTGTGTGTAGTCTTGCTATAATTGTGTATGTATAAAATAATCGACATTCATCAAGCTCATATTTGTACCTTATTGTTCTTCTTTTGCCCTTTTTCTACCTATCATTTCTTCTATTTTTGTCAAAAATACCTACCTTTAGAGCATGATTTAGAGTCCGAGGAGGGGCATTTTTTACCCTTAGAAGAGGGGGTAAAACATCTTCCTAACCTCCATATTTTGCATTTTTCCGTTAAATAACGTGATAAAATTCTTGGGTTTGCCAACTTTTTATTATCTTTGCTAGCAATTAACAAATTATTGACGTAGCAATAGTCCGGAAAGCTAGAAACTACATAATAACAGTACTAAGATGAAAAGGTGTAACTTCTTGACGTACAAAGCTTTAGGGGGGGGGTAATTTTGCTCAGGCAAAGTTAGCCCAATATCATCATGTTCTTATCCGCAGGCGAATATTATCTTATTTTTATATGATAATAGTCGCTTTTTTTATGCTTTCTTCCACCGCCTGTTCTAGCGACGAAGAAACAGAAAAATCAGAGGGTTTTGATTACGAAACCACATTTTTAGCCCACGAATGGCAGATTTCAGCCCTTTATCAGCGCGTTGGAAGTATCTTTATCGACGTAAAAGAGGCTCCTTTGTTCTGCAGTTTCACCTCAGATGCTATTTCTTTCTCCGAAACGACGGAAGTGAACCACTTCGACGAAGGCGGTAAAATAACCCAAACTACCACCGAAAACGTTGCTTGTGGTCAGTACACCTATTTAATAAAGGAGAACAAAATACAGATAGATAATCAGATATTCACCATTACGGACAACAACGGGCCCCTCGTTCTGCAGAATGAGGACTGGAAGCTTGTGCTCGTAGAAAAATAAACATATTATGGCTAAGAAACAAGATACAATCAGCATTGGTTTTGAAGAGAAAATATGGAAGGCTGCCGATATTCTGAGAGGCAACCTCAGCGCTTCGCAATACGAGGGCGTGGTGCTCGGACTCATCTTTCTGAAATACATCAGCGACCGCTTCGAACAAAAGTTCCAGGAGCTGCAGGGCGACGAATACGCCGACCCGGAAGATAAGGACGAATACACTGCCGAGAACATCTTCTTCGTGCCTGCTGAAGCCCGATGGAGCAAGATTAGTGCTGCTGCCCACACCCCGGAAATAGGCGTGATAATAGATGAAGCACTTACCGCCATTGAGCGTGAGAACGAAAGATTGAAGGGCATTCTGCCTAAGAATTTCGCCCGTCCGGAGCTGGACAAGCGCCGTCTGGGTGATGTGGTAGATCTCTTTACGAACATAGAAATGCACGATGCTGGCGAGGAGAAAGACCTGCTGGGCAGAACCTACGAATACTGTCTGCAGCAGTTTGCCAGCCTGGAGGGCAAGAATGGTGGCGAGTTCTATACGCCTTCCTGCATTGTCCGCACGCTGGTAGAGATTCTGGAGCCTTACGAGGGCAGAGTCTATGACCCTTGCTGCGGAAGTGGCGGTATGTTTGTGCAGAGCGCCAAGTTTATAGAGCGCCACAAGGGAAACCTGCGCAAGATTAGTATCTATGGTCAGGAGGCAAACCCTGATACGTGGAAGATGGCGCACATGAACCTTGCCATCCGTGGCTTGGATGCGAACCTGGGCAATGTCTTTGCCGACACATTCTATGATGACCAGCACCCTACGCTGAAGGCTGATTTCATTCTTGCCAATCCTCCTTTCAATCTCAGCGATTGGGGACAGAGTGCGCTTCAGGAAGATGTGCGCTGGCAGTATGGTTTGCCACCAGCTGGCAACGCCAACTTTGCGTGGATGCAGCATATGATTCACCATCTGGCACCTAACGGAAAGATTGGTTTGGTGCTGGCGAATGGTGCGCTTTCGAGTCAGAGTGGCGGCGAGGGACAGATTCGCCAAGCCATCATCGAAGCCGACCTGGTAGAGGGAATCGTGGCTTTGCCTTCGCAGCTGTTCTACAGTACGGGTATTCCTGTAAGTCTTTGGTTTATCAGCCGCAACAAGGCGCAGAAGGGTAAGACCGTGTTTATCGATGCCCGCAATCTGGGCACGATGGTTACCCGCAAGCTTCGTGAGCTGATGCCTGATACGGATATTAAGAAAATCTCCGACACCTTCCATGCGTTCCAGCAGGGAACCCTGGAGGATGAGAAGGGCTTCTGTGCCGTATGCACCACCGAGCAGATTGCTGCTCAGGACTTCATTCTGACTCCTGGAAGATACGTAGGAATCGCCGAAGACGAAGGCGACGGAGTACCTTTCGAGGAGAAAATGACGAATCTCACCGGAGAGCTGAAGCAGTTGTTTGAGGAAAGCAAGAAGCAGGAAGAAGAGATCAGATTGCAGTTGAAGAAAATTGGATGGGAGGTGTAAGAGTATGGAGTTTTTAAATGAATATTCTGGGCTTTTCTCTTTGTTGGCTGTAGTGGCGTCTGTGGTTGCAATAGTTGTTTCTGTTGTGATTTTCAATAAACAGAAGAAAGAGCAAGAGAAATACTACTACAAGCAGAAAAAAGATCAAGAATACTTTTATCTGAAGCAGCAACAAGATCATCTTCAAGACTTGCAGGATGAGTATGAGGCTATAGAAAGCACCTCTATGTTTCCGATGAGTCTTGCTGAAAGGGAGTATTATGGCCGGAAGAATTATTTGAAGAATAAATTAGGGAGGTAATACGATGGAGTGGAAAGAAGTAAGATTGGGGGATGTATGCGAGATTTATGGCCGCATAGGTTTTAGGGGTTACACGACTAATGATTTAGTCGATACTCCTAAAGAAGGTGCAATATCTCTAAGTCCTAAGAATATTATCAATGGCGAATTGAACTTAGATAAATGCACATATATAAAATGGGATAAATACTACGAATCTCCTGAGATAATGATTAATCCTAATGAGATTATTATTACTAAAACAGGGTCTTCGGTTGGTAGAACTACTTTTGTAAGAAGAGTAGTTCATCCAATGACATTGAATCCTCAGCTAGTAGTGTTGAAAAATATTTCAGAGAATGCGGAGTTTTTATCATATTATATAAAGTCAGCTCTTTTCCAATCTGTGCTGAAATCGATTGTGGTTGGTAGTGCAATTCCGACTCTATCTCAAAAGAATTTGGCTAACTTAATAATAAATGTGCCAAAAGAAGTTGCCTACCAGCGCCGCATTGCTTCCATCCTTTCTTCCCTCGACCGGAAGATTGAGTTGAACAACAAGATCAATGCAGATTTGGAGGAGATGGCGCAGGCTATTTTCAAGAATTGGTTCGTTGACTTTGAGCCTTTCAAGGATGGTAAGTTCGTGGATAGTGAATTGGGAATGATTCCGGAAGGATGGAAAGTAGGATGTTTGGGAGATTTAATTACCATAAAATATGGTAAAGATCATAAAAAATTAGATGATGGAACTTTCCCCGTCTATGGATCTGGTGGATTCATGCGATTTGTCAATTCTTGGCTCTATAATGGAGAATCCGTTTTAATACCTAGAAAAGGAACTTTGGATAATATTATGTACGTCAGCGAGAAATTCTGGACGGTAGATACTATGTTCTTTAGTGTTCCTAAGATGGACTATGTAATGAAATACGTTTATAATTATATTAAGCGTTTCGATTTTAGTAAAATGAATGAAGGAACTTCTGTTCCATCCAATACGGCTGCAAGATTGAATAAGATGCAGATTCTTATACCAACCCATGAGGTCCTGGAAATGTATGATGAGACATTATGTCCAATCTACAATAAAAGAAAAATGAATGATAAAGAATCTCGCACCCTCTCCACTCTCCGCGACACCCTTCTCCCTCGCTTAATGTCAGGCGAGCTGGAAGTCCCGGAATAAGAAGAGCTACGAAAAAATATAACGAGAAAGAAAATATAAAATATTAACAATATGGCAGACGACAAGAAATTCACCGAAGACGCATACGAGCAAACGCTCATTGCCCTGTTCCGGGACGAACTCGGCTATGCGTACGAATGTGGCTACGAGGTGGAGCGCAACTATAAGGAGCCCTTCTATCGTGCCGATTTGGTCGCCTCGATGCGACGGCTTAATCCTCAACTGCCAGCCGATGCAATGGATGAAGGAATCAAGCAAATCACCAACATCAGCATCGGTACTTTAGAACAGAACAACGAGCAGTTTACCCTCTGGATGCAAAACGGTCTGGAGGTGGGATTCCTGCAAGATGGCGAAGAACGAACAGCCCTGATGAGGCTCATCGACTTCGACCACCCCGAAAGAAACCTCTTCAAGGTGGTGAACCAGTGGAGAGTAGAAGAGTATAAGAACAAGCGCTGCGACATGGTGGTGATGGTCAACGGATTGCCCCTCGTGGTGGTGGAGCTGAAAAGCGCCATTTCCGAAGACGCAACCGTAGAAGATGCCTACAAGCAGATCAAGAACTATCAGCAGAGCATTCCAAGCCTCTTCAGCTACAACGCCTTCAACGTAATCAGCGACATGAGCGAAACACGTGCCGGAACCATCACCGCCAAGCTGGAACGCTACATGGAATGGAAGACCGTAGACGGTTCATACGAGTCAACCCTCTTCGCCGACTATCGCACCTTCTTCCTCGGCATGTTCCAGCAGCAGCGACTGCTCGACATTCTGCAGAACTTCATCTGCTTCGACAAGAACCAGGGCAAATACGCCAAGATTCTTACCGCCTACCACCAGTACTATGCCGTGGGCAAAGCCCTGCAGCGCACCCGTACCGCAGTGGAAGGCAACGGAAAAATCGGCGTGTTCTGGCACACGCAGGGTTCGGGCAAGAGCCTCTCCATGGTGTTCTACGCCCACCAGCTGGTGCAGCGGTTGCCCGAAGTAACCATCGTGGTAGTAACCGACCGCAAGGACCTCGACAACCAGCTCTTCGGTCAGTTCTGCCGCTGCCAGGACTTCCTTCGTCAGGAACCACAGAACGCCCAGAGCCGTGAAGACCTGGGCAATCTGCTGCGTAACCGAAAGAGTGGGGGAATCATCTTCACCACCATTCAGAAGTTTGAAGAAGGCGACTCGGCACTCTCCACCCGTCGCAACATCATTGTGATGACCGATGAGGCGCACCGCTCGCAATACGGCGAGGAGCACTGGGACAACAAGAGTCTGACGATGAAGAAGGGATTCAGCCAGAAGATGAGAGAAGCCCTGCCAGGTGCCTCATTTATCGGCTTCACCGGAACGCCTATCAGCGACCGCGACAGAGACACGGAGGAAGTGTTCGGCAACTACATCGACGTTTACGACATGAGTCAGGCGGTGGACGATGGAGCCACCCGTCCGGTCTATTACGAGAGCCGTGTGGTGAACCTGAACCTCGATGAAGACACGATGAAGCTGCTGAACGATGAGTTCGACAACCTAGCCGATGAGGGAGCCACCGAGGAGCAGATCAGGCAGGCGAAGCAGGAGCACAGCCGACTGGAAGTACTCCTGGGTGAAGACGCCACCATCGACACGCTGGTAAGGGACATCATCCAGCACTACGAGGAAAACCGTGCGCAGGAACTCACCGGCAAGGCAATGATCGTAGCGCTGACCCGAAGCATCGCCATCAAAATCTACCGCAAGATGCTGGAGCTTCGCCCCGGGTGGACGGAGAAAGTAAAGGTGGTGATGAGCGGTTCGAACCAGGACCCCGAAGACTGGCAGCCGATTATCGGCAACGAAGCCTACAAGAAGGAACTGGCAAGAAAATTCAAGGACAACGACGATGAGATGAAAATCGCCATCGTAAGAGATATGTGGCTCACGGGCTTCGATGTTCCGTCGCTCGCCACCATGTACGTATATAAGCCGATGAGCGGTCATAACCTGATGCAGGCAATAGCCCGTGTGAACCGTGTGTTCCCGGGCAAGGAAGGCGGACTGATAGTGGATTACGTAGGCATTGCGCAGGCGCTGAAGAGTGCCATGCAGCAGTACACCAACCGTGACCGCCGCCGCTTTGGAGACCCCGACATCGCCAAGACCGCCCTGGTGAAATGGAAGGAAGAGATGGAAATCTGCCGTGACCAGCTGCATGGTTTCGACTATTCCGGCTTCTTCGAACAGGACAACTCGAAGCGTGCCTTCGCCATCACGAGCGGAGCCAACTTCCTGAGTTCTCCAGCCATGGTTCAGCGCAAGAAGAATTTCATGGAGCACAGCAATCTGCTTCACAACGCCACCACGCTCTGCCGTTCGCTCCTGAATGAGCAGCAGAAGGCGGAGGTGTGCTATATGGATGCGCTGCGCGTGATGATGCTCAAACTCTCGCAGAAGGGCAAAATCAGCCGACATGAAATCAACGAGCGCATCGGTGAACTGCTCCGTCAGAGTGTGAAGACCGACGGAGTCATCAATCTCTTCGGCGACCGCCAGATAGAGTTCTCGCTCTTTGACGACGCCTTCATCCAGGAGGTGAAGAACATGAAGGAGCGCAACCTGGCTGTGGAACTGCTCACCAAACTGATGAAAGAGAAAATCAAGCAGCAGCAGAAGACCAACGTGGTTCAGAGCGACCTCTTCTCCGACATGCTCAGCCAGAGTCTCTCCAACTATCTGAAGGGCTTGCTCACCAACGAGGAAGTGATAGAGGAACTGTTGAAGATGGCTCAGCAGATGAAGCAGGCAGAAGCAGAGGGCAACGACCTGGGACTTTCGCCCGAGGAGAAGGCATTCTATGATGCGCTCTCCACGCCCGAAGGAGTGCGACAGGCTTACTCCGACGAGGAGTTTGTGGCGCTGACCCGGGAACTGACGGAAGTCTTGCACCGCAACCGCACCATCGACTGGAACCGAAAGGAATCGGCGAGGGCGAAGATGCGAGTGATGGTGAAGCGACTGCTCAAGAAGTATAAGTATCCACCAGAGGGTGCAGAAAAGGCGCTTGAAACTGTGATGCGCCAATGCGACCACTGGGCGGATGATGAAGAAAACGTAGTATAAACCCTTTAAAATTTGAAGTAAGAAACAGAAAGTAAACAAGAGAAAATAACATATAGATATTGACGCTGATTATCTGCACTTCTACAGTATTTAGAACCTGCAAAATTCAAAAACGACAAGAAGAAGGTGACAGCAAGGCGTCCACTCCTCTACGGCGTGGGCAGTACTTGTTTGTACCTTGTCGTAGGTTCTTGCAGGTACCTTAATACTGGTACTTACAGGGAACCCCATGCCGCTTATTTAAACAACATAACAAATCAAACCTAGAAAAAGAATATGCAGACAGAGGAACAAGATGAGCAACTGACATTGCTGGAAGATAAAGCCGCCCGATTCAAATTCAGCTTTCGCCTTTTGGGCAAAGAAGAAGTGGAAACAAACAAAGAGGAAGTAATAACAGCCTGGAAACTAATCTTGCGTAATTATGTGAGAGATATTTTCGATTTACTGAATTTGTTGAAAGAAAATATTGCATGGTCTTTGCTGGATGATAAGAAAGAGCGATTCTATCAGGTTAAGATAGAATTGGAACCTATGCTTACCAACTATAAAGACTATGAAGGAGAAGAAATGCGCAAAATGATCAATGACATCATCCTCATGCTTGATGAGGGATTTCATGGTTTCAGACAATCCTTCATCAGTGAAACCTATTACGAAGACCTGTTCCGGAAGGTACTGAAACGTTATCGTGAGGAAAATGAGGAGAGATTGGAGCTAATCTACATGCAGGACAGCCAGGATGAAGCGCTTATCTATCCTGATGCTACCCAGCTGAAGAATACCATTGTCGTAGAACGGGCTAATATTCTTTTCGCTTGCCGATTCGGACAGGTATTTCACAACAATGGCAGGAATATCAAACTGATTGTTGCTTATATTCTGGAACAGAAAGAACAGACCTACAACGATATTTACGATTTTCTCGATAAGTATCTTTCTTATCAGATTGCCAAGGAGCATAGCAGAATGAAGGTTGAAGCCATATTCAAGAACATCGCATTCAAGGAGAATGTGGATGTAGACAAGCTGATGCTTAAACTTAAAGACTTAATCGAAGACAAAACGCTCAACGCCCAGAAACATTGGTTTATTGTTTATAAGGTTTTCTTCAACAAGAATTGGCTGAAGAAGTCAACTCAGCGTCTTTTCATTGACCAGATCAATTCTGCATTCAGTACCTTACTAAAATGTTCTACGGCCGATTTTCATGAGATAAATTCTTATTTCAAGCAAAATGACTATAATGAATGGACACTTACTGATTGTGATGCGCCACAATGTTGTGACATTTACAGAGAGATTGCTGACAAGTTGGATGATGAATTTCAAGACGCCAAGTATGCTAAGCCGGGAACGGTGATAAATACAAAAAGAGTGGAAAAGTTCAGATAGTATCCCCCAATAGTATCCCCTAAAAATATAAACTATATCCCCCACATCCCCCAAACGGATTCGTGGAGGATTTTTTTTGCTTTTACGTTTGGAAATCATTATATCTTTGCAGCGTCGAAGAAACAAGACAACGCTGAAATGGTTTGGTGCTCTTGAAACCTCTTCGTACATTATATAATATGTATACTCAGATTATGAGAGTGGTGCAGCAGGGTGAGACCTTCGCTGTGCAGAGTCAGAAAAGTGAGAACGGACAGATGATGAAATGCAACATCGTTCTCCAGGAGATGGGCGGTAAGTATGAGAACCAGTACGCTGCGGCAATGCTCGGCAATATGGCGCAATGTAAGTATGCTCCGGGCGAGCTGGTGGCTGTTACGCTCCGGTTTACTACCCATGAGCACAATGGTCAGGTTTATCAGGATATCCTGGTTACGGACATTGAAAAGGTAAAAGGGTAAAAAAGCTTTTTAAAGGTAAAAGGGTAAAAAGGTAAAAAGGTAAAAAGAACCTTAACCCTTTGCAACCACGTTACCATAAAAGGTAAAAGGGTAAAAAAGTAAAAAGGTAAAAAGGAGGCTTCGCTTGGAGACTTATTGCGGAGATTCTTAGTTATTAACTGAGTTGAAACAGAGGAGGATTTTCCATGGTAAAGCGCGCAACAATCCGGATGTTTCTTCTCCTAAAATTCAATTCAGATTATGGTTAAGAAAGTAAACAAGGTTCAGAACAATACTCAGAATAATGTTCAGATCCAGCAGGTGAATAATAATGACTGCCAGCATGTGCAGTTGGGTGGAATGGCTTACTATGATGCTAAGCAGTATTTCCTTTTCAGTCCCCAGGAATCGGGGGTGAACAAGGTTCCTCGATTCCGTTCGATGGGCGTGGCTCAGCAAATGCCTGACGGAACATTTGATTTCGTGGTTCAGCACCGCCTCAGAACTCAGTCGGAACTGATTAAGAAACTGGCGCATGGTCGTGTGAGCAAGACCAAGGACGGTGCTGTTCAGCTTACCTTGAAGGTGTTCTGCCATGAGGGAATCAACATCGCCCGAGCGCTGGCTGTTGAGGCTGAAGAAGGGGCTGAGGCGGTAGTGGATTACCAACTGAAACATTAGGATTTTTGTATTCAACTTAAAAACGATAAGTAGAAACAGATAGATGAGTTGTTATTTAATAAAGGTGGAGAATGGGCACAAGGTTGCCCGCTCCATCACCTCGGAAGAGGAGTATAAGCAGTTGCGTGGAAGCAATGAGCAGAAGGCGAATCTTCGCCTGGCTCGTGCCGGAAACGATGCTGCGAAACGGAGACTGGTGCAGTTTAACTACTCCGGCCATTATCCGCAAGGCGTGGTGAAGGGAATGAAACTGCCAAGCGGTGCTTTCGGGTTTGATATGGATGAGCCGGAGGCTTTCGCCAAGGCTGCCAAGCTGCTGCTGAAAGAACCGGACAAGTACGGACTTCTGATGCTGGAACGCAGCGCACGACAAGGCGGTCATGCGGTGTTTGAGCGCGAAAAGGGTAAGACGGTTCTGGAGAATCAGGTACGAATTGCTACGATGCTGAAATGCGAAATGGATACTTCGGCTCACGACATTAACCGGGTTTATTTCACTACTACATCGGATGGAGAAGACCTGCTCTTTCTTTCGCCACGGCTCTTCAAGGATACTTATGATGAGGCTGCAGTTGCAGCTGAGGGGAAAGTGCTGGAAGAGCGTGAAAGGTACGGACAAGAGGAACTGCCGGAAGGGGCGCACAAGGCAAACAAGCACTTTATGCCTTGGTTGGAAGAAATCAAGAAGAATCCTCAAGGGGTTTTAAAGAGTCAAGAATTTAAGGATTCTCAGAAAGCTTCTCAAGGGGTTTTTAAGGGTCAGGAATTTAAGAATTCGAGATTTTCTACTTCTGCTGCTTCTGCCTCTGCTGCGTCAACTTCTTCTACCGCGTCAACTGCTGCTGCTTCAACTACTTCTGCTGCTCAGGACAATTATCTCGGGATTCCTTATGGGGAAATCATTAAGAAGTGGTGGCAGATGTATAATGATGGGCAGGAGCCGATGCGCTCCAACCGCAATACGCTGACCTTTGAGCTGGCTGTGAATCTGCGCCATATCTGTGGTTTTGACCGCAATCTGCTGGCTCAGATTATTCCCTGCTACGATGGGTTTCCCGAACAGGAAAAGATGGCTTGCATCAACTCGGCATTGAACGAGAAAATCACGCAAATGCCTAAGCGGCTGAAGGATGTGCTCTCTGCCATCCGTCAGGAACGAATGAAGCAGGGAAATGTGGGTAGTGGTTCGGCGGCTGACAATGAGGCACTGGTAAATGCGCTGGACGAGGCTAACGCCAAGGATGATCTGTTCTATTATAATGCGCTGCCTAAGTTGCCGCAAGGCATTCGGGATTCCATCAGCGCAGTGGGTCCGGCACTGGCTCTGCCTGTAATCACAGCCATCTGTCCTGCCATCGGAATGCTCGCAACGGGCGTGAAGGTTTCCGTTCACGGTAAGATGAACTCGCTGAACCTCATCTCCTACATCGCCGGTGATTTTGCATCTGGTAAGGGAAGTATTGACCCCGTGATTGACGCATGGACTTCGGAAGTGAAGGAAATGGACAAAATGTATCAGCAGAAGGAGGATGAATGGCGAGCCAAGAAACGTGCAGCCAAGAACAAGAAGGAGCAGCCGGAAGAGCCGAAACTGCCTGTAAGATGCTTGACACTGAACAATACGGTGGCGAATCTGGCTGAACGACTGGCGAACACGGAAGGCAAGCACGCCTTCTCGTTTACTCCGGAAGCTGACACCGTAGCGCAGAAGTGGAAATCGGCGATGAGCGACTTTTCAGTCATGTTGAGACAGGCTTACGACGGAACAAGCTATGAGCGTGAAGCAAGAAGTGCGGATGCAGTGAATGTTCATATAGACAGACTGTTATGGAACGTGGTGATGTGCGGCACTCCTGATGCGCTCTATCGAGTAGTAAGCAATTATACGGATGGTTTCCAGAGCCGTATCATCGTGGCAAAAACGCCCGATAATACCTTCACTCCACTTTCTGACAACATGTATGTTATGAACGAACGTCAGCGCGACCGCATCATTCAGATAGCTCATCTTCTGCCTTTGCTGACCGGTGAGGTGGTTCTGCCCAAGCTGGAGGATAAGGGTAGGGAATGGCTGGAACAGATAAGACTGGAAACGATGAAAAATGACGACAAGGTGAAAGCCCGCCAGCGTTTCCGTATCTGTCCAACCACGATGAGAATGATGACCTGCATCATGCTTTGCAAGGTTCTGGAAACGCTGATTCAGAAGCATGGATTCAATGGAGCCGAGAAACAGCTGAAGGAGTCGCCTGATTTGTGGAAGGGAATGCTCGTAAAGACGCAGACATCAACCATGCTGAATGTCTTTGATGTACTGGCTGACTATCAGCTGGATAATGCGCTCTACTTCTTCCGTAGTCGCATAGAGGATGCGTTCTCATCCAAGAATTATTGCAGTCAGTCGCCCTACGATCGTACACATAGAGGTAAGAATGATTCCATCTTCGAACGTCTTGACGTAACTTTCACCTTTGAGCAGGCAGAGCAGCAGAGTGTTGCCGTAAAGGGCGCAACTGCTACCCATGAGACGGTAAGGCAGATGCTGAAGAATTGGAAGCGTCAAGGTTTGATCAGTATTTTACCAGACAAGCGTTATCAGAAAGTTACTTCTATCATATAAAATCCGGTCATTTCCGGTCATGGTCATTTCCGGTCATTTTGGTTTTCGGTTCTTAAATCAGCCTTAATGACCGGCCTTGATCCAATTATTCATTATCAATTATTAATTGTAAATTATCATGAACATCAATATATTCCGCCGTCGCTTCACTCCATGGAGTGTGGATGGCACAATGGTTATAGGTGGCAAGATTTTCTGCGACACCTTAGAACGTCCTAACCGTCATTTGCCAGCAGGACGTTATAAGATTTCTCTCATTCCTACCAAGCAAAAGAAGGTGTCGGAGACAAAGAAGAAAAATAAGTATGAAAGAGGAAAATATGAAATTGTTATCAAGCCTGTTATTCTGTTAAGATCCAATTACGTGCCTCGTACTGTTAGGCGCAGAGCTCGCTTCGTGCCTGGCAACGGTCCGCTACGTCTGAGAAACAAGAGTATCATTCTGGGCAAGTCTCATTATACCGGAATCGTTACGCAATCAGAAGAATGCTATAATGAATTTTGCCAGTTGTTGGATGAGGAATTCAAGAGGATGAAGAAAAAGCATCTACCGTGCAGAATCAATCTGTGTATCAGGGATTGGGGTGTTGACGAAATCCCCCTTAATTATCTGCTTATTTTTCAATAATTAATATTCAATATCATGCGTAAGATAAAGGAAATCATCATTCATTGCAGTGCGACCAAGGAAGGTCGCAACTTCACCGTAGCGGATATTGACCGCTGGCACCGCGAGCGCGGACTGCGCTGCATAGGTTATCATTTCGTGATTTATCGTGACGGCAGCATTCATGTAGGCCGTGCGATAGAGGAGGTTGGCGCCCATTGCAAGGGCCATAATTCCATCAGTATAGGCATTTGCTACATCGGCGGCTTATCAAAGAAAGGCAAGCCGAAGGATACAAGAACCCGAGACCAGAAAGCGGCAATGCGCTCGCTCATCGAGCAGCTGAAGGAGGAATATCCATTAGCCACGATTCATGGTCATAATGAATTTGCCAACAAAGCCTGCCCCTGCTTTAATGTAAAGAAGGAGTGGGGGAAGGAGTAAACACAAAAATAGCGGATCTTTCACAGACCCGCTATTTGATATTTAATAAATACTCTGGAATGAATTTTAATCATCACCAAAAATAAAAGATGCCTTATACAATGCCCTGAGCCATCATAGCCTTAGCTACCTTCAGGAAGCCGGCTACGTTTGCACCCTTTACGTAATTTACGTAACCGTCTGGCTCAGTACCATACTTCACGCAGTTAGCGTGAATATCGTTCATGATGTCGTGGAGCTTAGCATCAACCTCCTCACGAGACCACTTCAGACGCTCTGAGTTCTGGCTCATCTCAAGACCTGATACTGCAACACCACCTGCGTTGGCTGCCTTACCTGGAGAGTAGAGAATCTTAGCATCCTGGAATACCTTGATAGCCTCTGGAGTAGAAGGCATGTTAGCACCCTCGCTTACTGCGATTACGCCGTTGGCGATGAGAGCCTTAGCTGCCTCCTCGTTGATTTCGTTCTGAGTAGCTGATGGGAGAGCGATGTCTGCCTTCTCAAACCAAGGCTTAGCACCTGCAACATATTTTACACCATACTTCTCTGCATACTCCTTGATACGGCCACGCTCTACGTTCTTGAGCTCCATGATGTAATCGAGCTTCTCGCGGTCGATTCCGTCTGGGTCGTAGATGTAACCATCAGAATCTGAACATGTAACTGGCTTAGCACCCAACTGGAGCAACTTCTCCATAGTGTACTGGGCTACATTACCTGAACCTGAAACCAAAACTGTCTTGCCCTTGATGTCAATACCCTTGGTAGCGAGCATGTTGCAGAGGAAGTATACGTTACCGTAACCTGTAGCCTCAGGACGGATCAATGAACCGCCGAACTCCTGACCCTTACCGGTCAAGACGCCCTGGAACTGGTGTGTCAACTTCTTGTACATTCCGAAGAGGTAACCTACCTCACGGCCACCTACACCGATGTCACCAGCTGGAACATCCTCGTCTGGACCCATGTGACGATAAAGCTCTGTCATGAAAGCCTGGCAGAAACGCATTACCTCGTTGTTGCTCTTGCCACGTGGAGAGAAGTCAGAACCACCCTTAGCACCACCCATTGGGAGAGTAGTAAGAGAGTTCTTGAATGTCTGCTCGAAAGCCAAGAACTTCAAAATACCCAAGTTTACTGACTTGTGGTAGCGAAGACCTCCCTTGTAAGGGCCAATCGCGTTGTTGTGCTGTACGCGGTAACCCATGTTAGTCTGTACGTTGCCCTTATCATCTACCCAAGATACGCGGAACTGGATGATGCGGTCTGGAATGCAGAGACGCTCGATGAGGTTTGCCTTCTCAAACTCTGGGTGCTTGTTGTACTCTTCCTCGATAGTACCGAGAACCTGACTAACTGCCTGAATGTACTCAGGCTCGTTTGGGAATCTTCTTTGGAGATTCGCGATTACTTCTGATGCTTTCATAATCTTTAATCTTTTATTGTGTTTAAATTCTTACTTCTTTATTTCTGCTTGCAAAGATACATGTTTTTCTTGAAAACACCAACAAAAAGAAAGAAAAAATGCAGAAAAAGTAGAAAAAAGATATTTTTTAACATTCTTAATCACGATTTGTAGCGCTTTTGTGTACGCACACCTTATTATATAAGAGACGTTTTTCGGGGTTTAAGCCTTTATCTCCGTTTTAGGGAATCTTGCATTCTGAGGACTTCTGTTTATCTATCCTGCGCCATAGGGCATAAATGAGCAGGATGATAGCGTAGAGACCGATTACCTGAGGCAGACTGATTCTTACGTTTTCGATGCTTGCTCCAGGCAGCATGCTGATCAGTTTTATGGCTGTATTCAAAAACTGGGTGATGCTGGTCAGGGCGCCTGATGTAAGGCTGATGAGTGGGGCGACAACCGGTGCTATGGGCGCCCATAACGTGAGTGGGGAGAACAGGATTAATGCTGCTCCAAGATATAGGATGAGGGTTGCTGCGGGAATGGCGATGTAATTGGTGAGAAGGGAATAGCACGATATTCTGCCGAAGGTGTAGACGATGACCGGAAGGGGTCCTACCTGGGCTGCCAGTGAAACGCAAAGGAGTCCCCATGCCCAACGGATGAAACGGCTGCGGATGGGGAGGAGGGTGTAAAGGGGTGTGAAGAACAGCAGAATGGAGGCTACGGCCAGGAACGAAAGCTGGAAACTCAACTCGAAAAGATAGAGCGGACTGATGAAGAGCATAAATATATAAGCTGAGGCTAATGTGTTGAGCGGCAGACCGGTACGATGGAAAGCTAAACTTAAGCTGTAGGCTGAAAGCATGATGGCTGCACGGACTGCACTTGCCGGCAATCCTATGAGAAAAACGTAGGTCCAGATGGAGATGAGGGACAGGATGATGGTGTAAACTGAGTACTTTCTGCCGCCTAGCAGAAAGATAAAAAGCTGGAAGATAATGCCTATATGAAGTCCGCTTACTGCCAAGATGTGACTGGCTCCGGAAATGGAGTAACTGTTTCGGGTGTTCGAGTCGAGTGCGCTCTTGTCGCCCAGCGCCATGGCTGCGATGACTGCATAGTCTTGCTGTTTTACGTGAAGGGAAACCAGTTTGCTTTCAATATTGCTTTTATAGCGTTCGGTATTGATTTTTGCCCGTGTGAGGTAAGACAGTTCCTGCCAGTTTTTCAGTTGTGTAGAGGTTTGGGAATCAGCTATTTGCTTACAGGTAAGAAAAGCCCCAAGGCTCAGGATGCATAAATGAATCATCACGCATTGGGAGAAGATGAGAAGCTGGTGGCTCCTGCTGAAGTAAGCTTTTTGGCTTAAGAACTCTGTAAGGAAAAAGATGCTGCTGCCAAGGGCGCATGAAATGATGGAGATGATGAGCCAGAAGCGCATGTTGAAATCATCATAGCCCCATTTGGCTATGATGATTCCGATCGTCAGTGTGAGGCTGATGGTCATGAGCGGGGTGAGGGGTAGCTCTTTCATCATTCCTCTTTCCTATTTAAAAAGATAATTTATTTACCTATTTCTTGAATCCGAAGATGCGCTTGATGAATTTCTTCACAGCGTTTTCTTGCTTCTGTGGATTTACGATAGGGGTGTGCTTGCGTGCAGCCGGCTTGTCGCCCTTTTTCTGGGCTACGCCTCTGCCACGGCCGTTGCTGCCTGGGCGAACATTGTTCTCGTTGCCTGGGCGCTGCTGGTTGCTGTTATTGCGGCGCTTCTGGCTGTTGCTGTTCTTTGGCTGCTCGCCTGGCTGGGCTGGCTTTCTGTTCTGCTGCTTTGCGTTCTGCTGCCTGTTGCCTTGCTGTGGCTGCTGCTTTGCGTTCTGCTGCCTGTTGCCCTGCTGTGGCTGCTGCTTTGCGTTCTGCTGCCTGTTGCCTTGCTGAGGCTGCTGCTCGTTGTTGCGTGGTGCTTTTTCCTGACGCTCGTTTGGCTTGTTTGGCTTGCGCTTGTGAGAAGTCTGGTCGCGGTCTTTCTGTCGACGGTTCTTGGCGCTGTTCTTTCCGCCCTCGCTGTTTCCTCCGTTACCGCGTCTGTTGTTTCTTCCGTTTGCGCCTTTCTTCTTCGGCTTGTTGAGCTTGATGTATTCAGGACCTTCGCCGCATCCCTCAGGGAGAGGCATCTTGTCTACCACCTTCTCCAGGAACTTCTCTATCTGCTGGAACCAGTACTGGTCTTCTTCGCTCACGAAGGTGATGGCTCTACCATCGCGGTTGGCACGGGCTGTACGGCCGATGCGGTGAACGTAATCTTCTGTATCGTGAGGAACATCGTAATTGATGACCATCTCAATATCATCGATGTCGATTCCGCGCGCCACAATGTCGGTAGCTACGAGAACATCATACTGTCCGCTCTTGAACTTGAACATCACATCGTCGCGTTCAGCCTGTTCCAGGTCGCTGTGCATGGCTCCGCAGTTTACTCCAATCTGCTGGAGGGAAGCTGCGAGTTGCTTCACCTTGAATTTGCTGCCGCTGAAGACGATGACACGCTTCAGGTCGCCTGCCTTGAAGATGTCCTTGATGATGGTCATCTTCTGGGTTTCGTAGCATACGTATGCTTCCTGCTTGATTTTCTCGGCTGGCTTGCTGACGGCAAGTTTGATTTCTACCGGATTCTTGAGCAGGGTCTTAGCCAGTTCTTCTATCTTCTCAGGCATGGTTGCCGAGAACATGATGGTCTGGCAGGTCTTTGGCAGTTTTGCCGCGATGGTCTTGATGTCTTCTGAGAAACCCATGTCGAGCATGCGGTCGGCCTCGTCGAGAATGAAGAAGCTTACCTTGCTGAGGTCTACATTGCCCAAAGAGATATGGGAGATGAGACGGCCCGGGGTGGCGATGACTACATCGGCGCCCATGCGGAGGCTGCGCAACTCCTGATCGTAACGGTTGCCGTCGTTGCCGCCGTATACGGCTACGCTGCTCACGCCCTGCAGGTAATAGCCGAAGCCTTGCATCGCCTGGTCTATCTGCTGGGCGAGCTCGCGGGTTGGTGACATGATGACGCAGTTGATTGCGTCTTTCGGATAACCGCCGTCATCGAGCTTGCTCAATACTGGCAGCAGATAGGCTGCGGTTTTGCCGGTTCCGGTCTGGGCTACACCCAAGACATCGTGACCTTCTAATATCTCTGGAATGCACTTTTCCTGTACAGGAGTGCATGTGTCGAAGCGCATGTCATATAATGCGTCGAGCATGTTGTCGTTTAAATCTAATTCGTCGAAATACATTTTTTTTTAATGTTTAATGTTGAATGTTGAATGTTGACTTTTTACCTCGGTGCCTTGCGGTAGCAGAAGTAGGCTACGATGGCGAAGAGGAAGTTTGGAAGCCACGCTGCCAAAACAGGCGGGAAATTGGCCTGGATGGCGAAGGTGGCAGAAACCGTCTGCAGCATGATGTAGCCGAAACTCAGCGCAAGTCCAACGCCCAATGCTGCTCCCATGCCGCCTTTGCGCTTGCGGGCTGAGAGGGAGACACCGATGATGGTGAGGATGAACGAAGCGAAGGAAGAGGCGATGCGCTTGTGGTATTCTACCTCGTACTGTACTACATTGCCCGAACCGCGGTTGATCTGCTTGGAGATGTAATCGCGGAGCTCAGGACTGGTGAAGGTTTCCTGCTGACCTTTGGAATAGACCAGGTCGGTAGGTTCCATCATGATGATGGTGTCCTTCTGCGCTCCGCTCGTAATATGCTCCTTCATGCCCTGGAGCTTGCGGATTTTCCAGTTGCTCAGTTGCCAGTGATACTTGCTGTCGGAAATGGTGTCGTACTGGATGTCCATCGCTGTAAGGTGGCTGACGAGTTTCTTGTCCTGGAACTTGTCGAGACAGAATCCGTAGCCGCGTTTCATGCTGTTGTCGTAATGCTGCATATAGGCAATCACTCCCTTGTCTACCTGCAGCTGTACATTCTCGGCACTGGTATTCTTCTTCTTGTTCTTGTACATCGTCTCGAAGTTCTGCCTGATGACGGTTCCGTGGGGAATGACGTAGGCTGAGAGCCCGAAGGAGAGGGCTGAGAGCAGCACGCAGGTAATCATGTATGGGCGGAGGAGACGCTTGAAGGATACTCCCGACGCCAGGATGGCGATGATTTCGGAATTGCTTGCCAGCTTGCTGGTGAAGAGAATGACCGCCACGAACACGAACAGCGCACTGAAGAGGTTGGCAAAATAGGGCACGAAGTTGGCGTAGTAATCGAAGATGATTGCGCGCGCCGGTGCATGGTGCTCTGTGAATTTTGACAGGTTCTCGTTGAAGTCGAAGACGATGGCGATGGAGATGATCAGGGCGATGGAGAAGAAATAGTAGCCCAGAAACTTCTTGATAATGTACCAGTCGAGCTTCTTGATGTACCTGAACGGGTTGAGAAACCGGAAGATGCGCAGGAACCGGAGCTTGTGAGCCAGCCAGCGCACAGCCCTGATGAGCCACCCGAACTTGCGGGAAGCCCATCGGCCGGTGCGGTAGAGCCGGCGGTGTTTTCTTATTTTCTTAAAATCTTTCATGATGCTTGCTTACTTAAATTCTTCGGCCAAGCTGGTCGATGATGGAATTCTTCCATGCCACGAAATCGCCCTGCTCGATATGATGGCGGGCATCGGTCACGAGGCGCAGATAGAAAGAGAGGTTGTGGATGCTGGCTATCTGCATCGCCAGCAGCTCCTGGGCCTTGAAGAGGTGGTGGAGGTAGGCCTTCGTGGTTACGAGGTCGATGTCGCAGCCGTCTGGATCTACCGGACTGAAGTCTTTCTCCCACTTCTTGTTGCGCATGTTCATCGTGCCCTGATAGGTGAAGAGCATGGCGTTGCGGCCGTTGCGGGTCGGCATTACGCAGTCGAACATGTCTACGCCGCGCTCGATGGCTTCGAGGATGTTCTGCGGGGTTCCTACGCCCATCAGATATCTCGGCTTGTCTTTCGGCAGGATTTCGTTCACTACTTCTATCATCTCATACATCACCTCGGTAGGCTCTCCTACGGCAAGTCCGCCGATGGCATTTCCGTCGGCTCCCTTGTCGGCAATGTATTTGGCAGCTTCGCGGCGCAGGTCCGGGAAGGTGCAGCCCTGAACGATAGGGAAGAGGCTCTGCTGATAGCCGTAGAGGGGCTCGGTTTCGTTGAACCGCTTGATGCAGCGGTCTAGCCAGCGCTGGGTGAGCATGAGGCTGTTCTTGGCGTACTGGTAATCGCTCTGTCCCGGTGGACATTCATCGAAGGCCATCATGATGTCGGCTCCGATGACGCGCTCGGTGTCCATCACGTTCTCCGGTGTGAAGAAGTGCTTGCTGCCATCGATGTGGGAGCGGAACTCGCAGCCTTCTTCCTTGAGCTTGCGGATGCCGGTGAGCGAGAAGACCTGGAAGCCGCCGCTGTCGGTGAGGATAGGACGGTCCCAGCCGTTGAACTTGTGCAGTCCGCCTGCTGCCCTGATGACGTCAAGACCTGGGCGCAGGTAGAGGTGATAGGTATTTCCGAGGATAATCTGTGCCATGACCTGCTTCTTGAGTTCCTCGAAGTGGACGCCCTTCACGCTTCCTACGGTTCCTACGGGCATGAAGATTGGGGTCTTGATCTGTCCGTGGTCGGTGGTGATGATGCCTGTACGCGCATCGCTTGCTTTATCTGTTACTTGTAATTCAAATTTCATTTCTATTCTTTTTTATCATTTTCCTCAATGCTGAAGTCTGTAGGGTTTTTCACCTTCTCGTCGGTCAGCGCGAACTGCCAGACGTCAGCCACATTCTCTACATAGTGGAAGTCTACGCCCTTGAGATATTTCTCCGGTATTTCCTCTACGTTCTTCTGGTTCTCCCTGCACATCACGATGTGCTTGATTCCTGCCCGCTTGGCTGCCAGAATCTTCTCCTTGATTCCGCCTACCGGAAGCACTTTGCCGCGGAGGGTTATCTCGCCGGTCATGGCTGTGTTGGCACGCACCTTGCGCTGGGTGATGGCTGAGGCGATGCTGGTGGCGATGGTGATTCCGGCAGAAGGACCGTCTTTCGGAGTGGCTCCCTCAGGCACGTGGATGTGGATGTTCCACTGCTCGAAGATGCGGTAGTCTACCTGCAGCAGGTCGATGTGCGACTTGACGTATTCCAGTGCGATAATGGCTGATTCCTTCATCACGTCGCCCAGATTTCCGGTCAAGGTGAGCTTGCCTGCCTTGCCCTTGCTGAGCGAGGTTTCGATGTAGAGGATTTCGCCGCCCACTGAGGTCCAGGCCAGTCCGGTTACCACTCCTGCATAGTCGTTGCCCTGGTAGATGTCGCGGTTGAACGGCGGATTGCCCAGCAGGTCTTTTACTTCGGCAGGGGTGATGGTGTAGTTCTCCAGCTCCTGGTTGCAGGCGAGCTTGTAAGCCATCTTGCGCAGACTCTTGTCAATCTGTTTCTTCAGCTGTCTTACGCCGCTCTCACGGGTATAGTGCTCGATGATGAATTCGAGGGCATTCTTGTTGAAGCTTACCTTCGGCGAAACCTTGTCGAGTCCGGTGCTTTCCAGCTCTTCCGGTACGAGATGGCGCTTGGCAATCTCTGTCTTCTCTTCGGTGATGTAGCCGCCTACTTCTATCAGCTCCATACGGTCGAGGAGCGGACGCGGAATGACGCTCAGGTCATTGGCTGTGGCGATGAAGAGCACCTTGGAGAGGTCGTAATCCATATCGAGATAATTGTCGTGGAAGGCATTGTTCTGTTCCGGGTCCAGCACTTCGAGCAGGGCTGATGCAGGGTCGCCGTTGAAATTGCTCTGCGCCACCTTGTCAATCTCGTCGAGGATGAAGACCGGATTGCTGCTGCCTGCCTTCAGCATGTTCTTGATGATGCGGCCCGGCATGGCTCCCACATAGGTGCGGCGGTGACCGCGGATTTCGGCTTCATCGTGCAGACCGCCCAGCGACATGCGTACATACTTGCGCTTCATGGCTGCTGCGATGCTCTTGCCCAGACTGGTCTTTCCTACGCCCGGAGGACCGTAGAGGCAGAGGATAGGACTCTTGCCGCCGCCGTTCAGTGCTCTTACGGCGAGGAATTCCAGGATGCGCTCCTTCACATTCTCCATGCCGTAGTGGTCGTGGTTCAGAATGCGCTTGGCACGGGTCAGACTGAGGTCGTCCTGGGTGTAGGAGTTCCAAGGCAAATCTACCATGGTCTGCAGGAATCCTATCTGTATCGAATAGTCAGGACTCTGCGGGTTCAGGGTGTCGAGCTTGGCAATTTCTTTCTTGAAGATTTTGGCAGTTTCCTCGCTCCAGTTCTTCTGCTTCGCCTTCTCCAGAATCTCCTTCTTCTCCGGACTGGCGTTGCCTTCTCCCAGTTCTTCCCTGATGTTCTTAATCTGCTGCTTGAGGAAGTATTCCTTCTGCTGTTCATCGAGGTCGTAGTGGGTTTTGTTCTCAATCTCAGTCTGGATGCGTAGCAGATGGCGCACCTTGTTCAGGGATCTGATGGCAATCATGATGCGCTCGCTGAGTTTTTCCTCTTTCAGCATCTTGATTTTATCCTCGATGCTGAAAGGAAGGAGGGAGCACATGAAGTTGCACTGCATGTGAATGCTCGACAGTTCGTTGATTGCCTGGATAGCATCATCAGAATAGTTGGCGCTTGATTTGATATAGTCTGTCGCTTCGTAATGGAAGTTCTCGTAGAGCATTCTGAAGAGTTCATCGTTGTTCTCGTCAGGCCATTTCTCCGGAAGACTTTTTACGTCAATTACTGTGTAAGGCTCTTTTTGAACGAGATGTTTCATCTGACATCTGCCCAGACCCTGGATGATGATGCTCATCTGCTCTGTGCCAGGCATCTTGATCACCTTGATGAGTTTGGCGAAGACACCTACAGGGTAGAGGTCTTCTTCGTAGGGCGATTCTGTATCTTTGTTCTTCTGGCAGAATACGCAGAATATGGTGTCTGGTTTCTTTTCCAGCATCCGGACGAGATTCAGACTTTCCTTTCTGCCCACAACGATAGGGGTCATGTTGGTAGGGAAAACTACAATATCTCGCATGCAGAGGGTAGGGTACAAACCTTCTTCCTGGTCTTCGATCAGGGTTTTCGGGTCGCCCTCGTAATCTGCAATCATTTGTATTCGGGTACTTGTTCTTCTATTATCCATTTTGTTATGATTTCTATTTTCCGTGCAAAGGTACTCATTTTTTATGAAATATCGTGGAAGATGATAGATTATTTAATAATAAAATTGCTTTTTCTATATATCAGTACCCGTTTTTATAGATGTAAGTAGCTGCTTTTGCAGGTGGAAGTGGCAATTTCTGCTGCTTGCGATAAAATAAATCGGCGGCGCATTCGTTTTCTTCTGTAAAGAGACAGAAGAATTTATGGGTAATTTTCGATTTAAACAGTTTGAGATAGAGCAAGACCGTTGTGCCATGAAAGTGGGAACTGACGGCGTTTTGCTGGGTGCATGGGCGCAAGGTGGCAGGCGGATTCTGGACATTGGTTCCGGAACGGGACTGATTTCGCTCATGATGGCGCAGCGTTTCCCTGAAGCTGAGGTAGTGGGGATTGATATGGATGCTGATGCCTGCGGACAGGCGAGGGAGAATGTGATGGCAAGTCCGTTTCGCGACAGGGTGGAAATAGAATGCTGCAGACTGCAGGATTTCGGGGGAGCTTCGGAAACTGCTGAGGCTTTGGAGACTGCTGAAGGTTTGAAGGCTGCCGGTGTTTTTGATGCGATAGTGAGCAATCCTCCGTTCTTTGTAGATAGCTTGAAAAATCCGGACAGTAAGAGGACAATGGCAAGACATACGGACAGTCTTCCGTTCCGCGATTTGTTTGCGGGGGTAAAACGGCTGCTTTCTGATGACGGTATTTTCTCTGCAATTGTTCCCGTAGAAGTAGTGGAGCAGTTTGTTGCAGAGTCTTGTATATTAGGCTTTTATCTTATACGGAAGTGTGGCGTAAAGACGGTAGAGCGCAAGCAGCCCAAGCGCTTTATGCTGAGTTTTGCCAAACATCGTATTTCGCCTTATGAAGAGCATGTTGAAACGATGATGGATTCGCAGGGAAACCGCTCGGAATGGTATAGGAAAATAACGGAAGAATTTTACCTTTTCTAGGAGTGTTGAATGTTGAGTGTTGAATGTTGAATTTAGAGGGAGTGTTGAGTGTTGAATGTTGAATGGATTGGGGGCAACACTCAACATTCAACATTCAACACTCAACATTCCCTCAAAGGTTCAGCTTCTTCTGTACCAGTTTGCTGATAGCTTCTACTCTTTTGCTCTGGCGCTGGATGTCTTTATGAATATCATCGCGCACGGCATTGAAGTCGTTGAAGAAATCGGCAAAGGCAGACTGAATCATGTTCGGCTTGCGGTCGTTCTTGTTGGCAAATGGGTTCACCACCATCTTGATTCCCTTTTCTTCCAGGTGAATATCAATCTCTGCACCCGTCATCACAGGGTCGCCATCATAATGGATTACGCCTGGCTGACTGCGGGTGATATGGAGCTTCTTGCAGCGGAACGACTTGATCTTCGAGTTCTTGTCCAACGTCTTGTTGAACATGTCGAAACTTACCTGAGGCGCCTCGATTACATCGAATGGTTCCATGATGACGACATCCATCAAACCGTCGCTCATGGATGCTTGAGGGGCAATATAGGCATTGTTGCCATACTGAGATGCGTTGGCACAGGAAATGAGGAACGCCTTATACTGCTTGGTGCCCGTCTCGTCCTCCAGCGTGTAGGTCTCAGGCTTATACTTCAATCCCTCGCGCAGGATATTTTCAGCATAAGTGATAGGACCACGCTTGCCGCTCTCGGCAAACTTCATGCTGACGAAAGCGTCAAAGCCCATGCCGCAGGTGCAGAAGAACGGGTGGTCGTTGATGACACCATAATCCAGATCGCGAATCTCGCATTGGTTGATGACCTCTATGCATTTCTTCAGGTTCATCGGGAGCAGCAGATGTCTTGCCAGTCCGTTGCCCGAACCGCAAGGCAGAATGCCGAGGGCAGTATCGGAGTGAACCAGTGAGCGGGCCACCTCGTTGACGGTTCCGTCACCGCCAACCGCCACAACCACATCTACATGGTTGTTCTTCGCTTCGGTAGCAATTTCCGAAGCGTGCCCAGCTCTTTCAGTCATTCTTATCTCGTACTCAAAAAGCTCTTTGTCCAAAACAGAATCTATCAGACTGGGAACTGCCGCCTTGCTGGCTGTTCCTGAAATCGGATTCATGATGAAAAGTATCTTTTTCTTCATTATATAGTCAAGAGTTTGTAAAATTTAGGCTACAAAAGTAATAAAAATACCCAAAATAACAAGAAATATCGATTAAAAAAACTATAAAAGTAAACTTTCTTATAAAAAAAGCCGTTTATTGAGTTCTTTTTTGTATCTTTGCACCCTGAAAGTTAGAAAAGTATAAAAAAAGAAAATAAAGTACACCTATTAATAATGGGACAATTACAAGAAAGATACAAGAATTATCGTGAACCTCAGAAGTATATGGCTGCCGGTGTGTATCCATATTTCCGCGAGATCACAAGTAAGCAGATGACAGAGGTAACCGACATCGATGGTCATAAAATCCTGATGTTCGGTTCTAATGCTTATCAGGGTTTGACTAACGACCAGCGTGTTATTGATGCAGCAAAGGCTGCGCTCGACAAGTATGGTTCTGGTTGTGCAGGAAGCCGTTTCCTCAATGGTACGCTCGATTTGCACGTGCAGCTCGAAAAGGAGCTTGCTGAGTTTATGGGCAAGGATGAAACTTTGTGTTTCTCTACAGGATTCTCTGTAAACCAGGGTGTCTTGGCTTGCGTAGTAGGTCGTAACGACTATATTATCTGCGATGACCGCGACCATGCAAGTATCGTAGATGGCCGCCGCCTCTCATTCGCTACCCAGCTCCACTACAAGCACAACGATATGGAAGATTTGGAGCGCGTGCTCTCTAAACTCCCTCAGGAGGCTATCAAGCTCATCGTTGTTGACGGTGTCTTCTCTATGGAGGGCGACCTGGCTAACTTGCCTGAAATCGTTAAGCTCAAGCATAAGTACAACTGCTCTATCATGGTAGACGAGGCTCATGGTCTTGGCGTATTCGGCAAGCAGGGTCGTGGTGTCTGCGACCACTTCGGTCTGACCGACGAGGTAGACCTCATCATGGGTACATTCTCTAAGAGTCTGGCTTCTATCGGCGGTTTCATCGCATCAGACAAGGATACAATCAACTTCCTCCGTCACAACTGCCGTACTTACATCTTCAGCGCCTCTAACACTCCAGCTGCCACAGCAGCAGCTCTCGAGGCTCTCCACATCATTCAGAATGAGCCAGAGCGTTTCGAGAATCTCTGGGATGTAACCAACTATGCCTTGAAGCGTTTCCGCGAGGAAGGTTTCGAGATTGGCGAGACAGAGAGTCCTATCATTCCTCTCTACGTACGCGATGCTGAGAAGACATTCGTTGTTACCAAGATGGCTTACGATGCAGGTGTGTTCATCAACCCTGTTATTCCTCCAGCTTGTGCTCCTCAGGATACATTGGTACGTTTCGCACTCATGGCTACTCATACTAGAGAGCAGGTTGAGCAGGCTGTCCAGATCTTGAAGAAGATTTTCGTAGAAGAGGGAATCATCAAGTAAAATCAGATTTGCCGGTCTTCTCGGTTTGACAGATTCGGGCAGTCGGTTTCTGATTTAAAAGTTCAGCAAGTATGGTTGCGGTTCTTTGCCGCTACTATATATAACAGAACTTTTGCATGTGGTTCAAGTACGGGCTGAAGGCCCAAAAGCTCCTAGCCCAGGGCGTGTGGTGCAAAACTAGCGAAAGTTCTATATATATAATAAGGTATAAGGGCAATTCCGGATAGGGGTTGCCCTTATTTTTTGCCTGTTTCCCAGCCATTTTGCATTAAAATGCATGTTTTTTTGAAAAAAGTTAGGGAAAAATTTGGTGGAATCGAAAAAATGTAGTACCTTTGCACTCGCAATTCAGAAATGATGCTTAAAGCAATGCTTAAGAGGTATCGTAGAGATGAGTAAGCGGGGTGTAGCGCAGCCCGGTAGCGCTCCTGTTTTGGGAACAGGTGGTCGCAGGTTCGAATCCTGTCGCCCCGACTCTTTTTCTCTCACTCAAACCTTTAGCAAAGCACAAGCGGGGTGTAGCGCAGCCCGGTAGCGCTCCTGTTTTGGGAACAGGTGGTCGCAGGTTCGAATCCTGTCGCCCCGACACAAGAAAGCTAAGAAGAGTCAAATCTTCTTAGCTTTTTTGCTATATAAAACTCTCGCCCAGAATGGGCTGGAGGGGGATAACGCAACAGAGTAATTATTATATACGTTTTAATTTTATAGATTTATGATTATTACGATAGCGCGCCAGTGTGGATGTGGCGCTATTCGCGTGGGCAAGCTGCTCGCCGAAAAGTATGGTATTCCTTTTTATACCCGTAAGAATTTGATGGAAATGGCTGAACAGAGAGGAGTGCTCGACGAGATGGAGGCTTTCTTCGATGAGCGGCCGGTAGATGAACTGCTCTTCTCGATGTCGTCGCTTGGCGAAACGCAGAGGTCGCTGACAGAAAAACCGCTCCATACACTTGCCGATATGATAGGCGATGAAGACTGTATCATCATCGGCCGTTGCGGCAACTATATCTTCCGCGAGCGCAAAGACCTGATTTCTGTTTTCCTGAGCGGCAATCTGGAGGCTCGCATCAAGGGAATTCAGGAGGAGAAGGGCTTTTCGTATGAGGAGGCTGAGGAGTTTGTAGAGCACACCGAGGATTGCAGAGTGGCTTATCATAAGTATTATACAGACCTTACCTGGGGAAATGCCGATGATTACGACATCTGCCTGGATACTGTGCGCCTGGGCGTAGAAGAGACGGCAAGCCTCATTGAGCAGTACGTTAACTTGATATAAGAGAGGGCTTTACCTTTGGCCTTCTTTCGGACCTTTTTCCTGAGGGAATCCGATAGAATCGGATTCAACGGTGGCTCGGAGGGAGACATGGTAATCATAAAGTTCAAAATTCAAAGTAATTCAACATGAAGTTTTTAATTCAATTTTTGATAATCATAGCGTTCTCCTTTGCTGGGGAATTGCTCCATTTTTTGCTGCCATTGCCTATTCCGGCAAGCATCTATGGCATCATCCTGCTCTTCCTTGCGCTGGAAACAAAACTGATCAAGGTGAAGCATATCCGCGAAACCAGCAGTTTCCTCATTGCCATCATGCCCGTGATGTTTATTCCGGCTGCCGTAGGACTGATTGATTCCTGGCAGGATATCGGCAATGCATGGTTCCAGTATATCGTAGTTACGGTGGTCAGCACCTTCGTCGTGATGGGTGCTTCGGGCTGGATTACGCAGTTGGTAATCAGAAAAGGAAAGGAGGCGAAGAAATGAACCAGTTGTTTCAGGATTCAGTCTTCTTCGGCGTTCTCATCAGTCTGGCAGCCTACGGCATAGGCATGCTGCTGAAGCTGAAGACGGGATGGTCGCTGATGAACCCGCTGCTCATCTCCATCATCCTCGTCATCATCACGCTCCTGCTGACGGGCGTAGATTACAAGACCTATTCGGCGGGCGCCAACAGCATCAGCTATCTGCTCACACCAGCCACCATCTGTCTGGCTGTGCCGCTTTATCAGCAGGTTGAGCTCTTGAAGAAGAATTATCGGGCTGTGCTGATCGGCATTGTTTCGGGCGTGCTGGCGAGTCTCTGCTCCGTGCTCATTCTCGCCCTCATCTTCCATTTCGACCATGCGTCCTACGTTACCTTCCTGCCTAAGAGCATCACTACCGCCATCGGTATCGGCGTTTCCGAGGAGTTGGGCGGTCATGTTTCGGTTTCGGTGGTTGTCATCATCGTAACGGGTGTGCTGGGCAACATCTTTGCCGAGAAATTCCTGAAGCTTCTCTCCATCAAAGAGCCTATTGCCAAAGGTATCGCCATCGGCTGTTCTTCCCATGCGCTGGGTACGGCAAAGGCGATGGAAATGGGTACCATAGAGGGAGCCATGAGCAGTCTGAGCATCGTGGTTTGCGGTGTGATGACGGTTGTAGGCTCATCCATCTTTGCTCTGTTTATGTAGAGGCAGATACAATAATATTTCCCTTTTTCCGTTTTTATAGATATGAAACGGAAAAAGGGATTTTTGTATATAATGGGTGTAGGGATGGCGATGAGCGCCCTGCTTGCCAGTTGTGCCGACGATGAGAGTTTCTCAACGTCGAGGGGAGATGTGCTCTCGTTTTCGGTAGATACGCTGAAGATGGACACCACCTTCTCGAATGTGCCTACGCCTACCCGAAGCTTCTGGGTTTACAACCGTACGGGCAAGGCTCTGCGCTGCCAGTCGGTGCGTCTGGAAAATGGTAACCAGAAGGGCTACCGGGTGAATGTTGACGGCTCTTATCTGGGCAGCGAAGCGGGATTCCAGACGCAGAATGTGGAGATCAGGAAGGGTGACAGCATACGTGTGTTCGTAGAACTGACTTCGGCGATGCAGAACAGCGAAGAGCCGCAGCTGGTGAGCGACAACCTGGTGTTTGCGCTGGAAAGTGGCGTGGAGCAGAAGGTGAACCTGAGGGCGTTTTCATGGGATGCGATGAAACTCAATTCGCTTGAGGTGAAGCAGGACCAGCTGCTGGAGAGCACGCTGCCTGTAGTGGTTTATGGGGGAATCAGGGTTGATGAGGCGGCTACGCTGACCATTGCTCCGGGCACCCAACTCTATTTCCACGAGAATGCGGGCTTGCAGGTGTTCGGGTCGCTGAAGATTGAGGGCGAAAAGGACAGGGAAGTGGTGATGCGGGGCGACCGACTGGACCACATGTTCGATTATCTGCCTTATGACCGCACACCGGGACAATGGCAGGGAATCAGACTGATGTCTTCGGCTCATGACTGCAGGATTTCGTTTGCAGATATTCATAGTGCCTACGATGCTGTGATGATAGAAGCGGGCGATGCTACGAAGCAGAAGCTGCTCATCGAGAATGCTACGATTCATAACAGTCAGGGCTACGGTGTGAGGATTGATTCTGCCAAGGTGCAGATTCTTAACTCGCAGATAACCAACTGTCTGAACCATCCGCTCTATGTTGAGGGTGGCGATGTTGAGGTAAACGGCTGCACCATAGCCCAGTTCTATCCGTTCGACGGGCGCCGCGAGTCTGCCATCGGTTTTGCCTCTCCGCTGCCTCGTTTCGAGGTGAGAAATTCGCTCGTAACGGGTTATCATGATGATGAGGTGGTCTGGGAGGCTCCGAAAGAGGGGGATGCCTTCAATTTCCTCTTCGACCATTGTGTGTTGCGCACGGAGAAGCTGGAGACGGACGACAGTCTGAAGTTCACCCATGTGGTTTATGAGGACATCAAGGATACGACGGTGTTTGCCGAGAAGCATTTCCGCCTTTTCGACACCGATAATCTGAAGTATGATTTCCATCTGCGCAAGGAGTCGGCAGCAATAGGAAAGGCAGATGCCGAAACCCTGCCTGCAACCGACCGTGATGGTTTGCCGAGAAAGAAAGAGCAGCCTGCCGCAGGATGCTTTGAGTATAGGGAGGAATAATGAGTATAAGGAGGAATAAGAAGAAAGCCCTACAGGAAAGTCTGCATGATGCAAACTTCCTGTAGGGCTTTTTCTTATATCCTGAGCCCCTTTTTAAAGTGGGCTCTGTAATCTTATTCCTTCATGTTCGAATCTACGAAGCAGAAGGGGAGAAGGTCTTTGATGCTGTCGAAGCAGTAGATGCCGTTTTCGCCATAGAGCAGGATGCGAACGGGGCGCTGGTAGCGGTCTTCCATCTCCAGTATCACCTGGCGGCAGGCTCCGCATGGCGAGATAGGCGACTTGAGGAAGCCATTCCCGTTTCTCGCTGCTATGGCGAGCGTCAGGATAGGCTGGTCGGGATAGTTGCTCTGGGCACCGAAGATGGCGCTGCGCTCGGCACAGAGTCCCGATGGGAAGGCGGCGTTCTCCTGGTTGGCTCCAATCACTATTCTGCCGTCGCCCAAGAGCAGGGCTGCTCCCACATAGAAGTGGCTGTAGTTAGCATACGCATTGCTGGTGGCAGCCTTCGCCCTGTTTACGAGCTCCTGCTCCTGCTGGCTCAACTCTGAGAGCTGAGCCACCATGTATTTGATGTTTAGGTTTTGCTCTTTCATAGATATAATGTTTTTATGATTTCTTTATTTCGTGTAGAAGTCGATGATGTCCTGCAGCGCCTTCTTGCATACAGCACAGAATTCCGGCGTTTCGTTGATGCGCATACGGCAGTCCTGCACACCGCGGTAAACGCCCTTCACGCTGTATCCGGCACCTTCGAAGACACCCACCTTGCTCACCGCCTCCTTCTCTTTCTTTGAGAGCGGAGTAGGAATCTTGGTCTTCTTGTCTATCATGTTCTCCCATTTTCCGTGGAAATCGGCAAGGGTAGTGATGTTCTTCTCCCAAGGCTCTACATCGTGAGGATACATCGGTATCTGCTCCTGCTCGTAGGCGTATTCATCGGCAAGTCCGGCAAAGGAATGGCCAAACTCATGCACCACTACCGGCTTGAACCATTTCTGGTGGCAGGTGGTGAGATTGTATGAATTGAGGATGCCGCCACCGCCGTACTTATCCGAATTTACCAGCACGATGATGTGCTCGTAAGGGGTACCTGCCAGCCAGTTGTGCAGGTCTTTGAGATGCAGGGTGGTAAGGTAGCGGTCGCTGTAGAAGGTGTCGAAATGAGAGCTGAGGGCGGTCTCGTGCCAGATGCCCTGGGCTGGGATGCTAGGTCCGCTCTGCTTGGATGGCGATTTTACGGCTACGATGTTGAAGCGGTCTCTCATGCTCTTGAAGGGTTCGTGGGCGAAGATGGCCTCTGTAGCCTCCTGCGCATCTTTCAGGAAGACAGGCATCTCTGCATCGGTATAGCCTTCAGCCACGTATGCGATGTGGATGCATCGGGTGGTGTCGGCAGCCTGCTGCAGGGTGACGTATGGTGTAGGCTTGTTGCCTTTCTGATGAATCAGAATGTCTTTCGGCGCTACCTGGTGGGTGAGCGTGGTGGTTATCTCGCGGCGGTTGTTGCGCAGGTCGAGGGTGATGTCTACTGTATCTTTCGGCATCGGAACGAGGAATACGTTCTCGAAACTCTGCGTGTTCTTCTCTGCCTCTGGATAGGAGAGCCATTCCTGGAAGAGGGTGGAGAAGGAGTTGCGGTAGATGATTTTGCCCGAGCGGTGGTCGCGTACGGTTATCTGTCCGTTGCCCTCTACCGGGAGTTCGGCCAGTCGCTGCCGTTTGCCGTACCAGCGTGGCATTACGTTGAGTTCGTCTACGGCTATCATCTGCTGCTTCTGGTTGCCGGCAAAGGTATAGTCTACCCGCAGCGTCTTGTCTGTGAAATAGTCGTCAAAGTTTTGCGCCTTTATGGTGCCGGGCGCCATCAGCATCGCCATGGTGGCGAGGGATAATATCATTCTCTTCATTGTATTTTCATTTAAAATTCACATTCACATTCACATTTCACTAATCACTTATCTTACCCTCAGTCGTGTTCCTACGCTTACCGGGATGTTAGGATCGAGATGGTTCATCTTGTAGAGTTTCTCCAGTCGGATGCCATACTTCTGCGAGATGGTGTACATGCTTTCGCCCGGCTGTATCACGTGAGGGCGCTTCTTATACTGCTTAGGTGCCTTGGAGCGTTTCTTCTTCAGATAGATGATGTCGCCCTTGTGCAGCACGGCGTGCTTGTTGCGCTCGTTGTAGCGAGCCAGTTTGCGCCAGCTGATGCCCACCTCCTTGCCTATGCTCTTGAAGGTGTCGCCTTCGCGGGCATAGAGATAGTAATTCTTGTTGAAGATATGGATAGGGTGCAGCAATCCTTCGGCGTTTACAGGCTGGTCGGTACCGCTGTGGGTAGCCATGAAGCGGTCGTAGCGTTTGGCCTTGTCATACTGGTTGAGCTTGTAGAGCTCTATGATCTGTATCAGCTTGCTGGCATACTGCGGGTTGGTGGCGTAGCCGCAGGCTTTCAGTCCGCGAGCCCATCCCTTGTAGTCGTGCTGCGAGAGTTCGAAGAGGCGTGCGTAGCGTGGCTGGCGCGCCAGAAACTTGCTGTGGTCTTCGTAGCTGTCTCTTGCGTCCTGGTATACGCGGAAGCATTCGCCCCGGGCATCATCGTCGTGGTACTGGGTTGGTCCCGTCCAGTTGTGACATTTTATGCCGAAGTGGTTGTTGCCCTGGCGTACGAGGTCGCTCCTTCCTGCCGCACTCTCAAACAGTCCCTGTGCTAGGGTGATGCTGGCTGGAATGCGGTAACGGAGCATCTGCTCGATGGCAAGATCCTTATACTGGTTGATATATGTCTGATAGGCCTGGTTCCACTTCAGCTGTGCGCCCATCGGGAGGCAGCAGAGCAGAGCGAGCCCTAAAATGTTTGCTTTTAGATGATTCATTCTGCAAAAATATAAAAAAAAACGGATAAATCGCGGTTTATTACAAAATTTTTAATATCTTTGCACAAAATATGACATACAAATGCAGGGGCTATCTGTCTCTTCTGAGAGAAACTGACTTGTTTTGTAGAAATAATGATTTTAATAATGAAAACTCGTACAAAAGTAATTATAGCTATCGGCTCTAACAGAAATCAGGAGGAGAATGTGTTGAAGGCGCATGAACATCTGAGTTGTATGTTCAGGAACTGCCTTTTCGGTCCGCGCATGTGGACTGAGCCTATCGGACTGGAGAATTCAGACAAGTTTCTGAATCAGGTGATGTTGGGGGAGACCATCTGCTCTAAGAAGTCTGTGCTTGCCGCGCTGCGGAGTGTGGAGCAGAGATGCGGACGCAGAATCCGTGGTCCTTATCGTAAGGTAGATGTTCCGCTGGATCTCGACCTTCTGCTCTATGGCGATGAGAAATTGCACGAGAGCGAGTGGGAGCGTGATTATATTCAGAGTTCTATCAGCTACCTCGAAGAGAAGGATGCTAAGAGGGATAGGAAATATTTAAGATAAGAAAATCCGTGTAATCCGTGCATGAAAAAATAAACGGGAAACCCGAATCTGGTATGTAGGTTTACAATACCGGATTCGGGTTTTCTGTTGTAAGATTGAGTTCTATCACTCTTCCTTCTTTCAGCGACTTCTGCACGTTGATGATGCGCTGGTTGCTGCTGCCCCTGAAGAAGAGGTCTTCATCGCGCAATGCCTGTACGAAGGGGCCGTCTACCAATACATCGATTTGGCGGAGGAGTTCCAGCTGCTCGGGATTCTTCACGAGGTTTTCGAAGAGATAGCCCGTAAAGCACCAGATGCTCTTGCTGCTCTGCTCCCTGATGGCGCGCGCCAGCTCGGCAAAGCCCTTTGCCTGAAACATAGGGTCGCCGCCCGAGAAGGTGACGTTGGCGAAGGGGTCGCTCATGATTTCCTTCATCAGCTCGTCGGTAGAGGTCATCGTGCCGTGGCTGATGTCCCATGACTGCGGATTATGGCAGCCCGGACAATGGTTGGGGCATCCCGCACAATAAATGGATGTGCGGAAGCCCGGACCGTCTACCATCGTATCATGTACGATGCTTAATACGCTAATCATTTTTACTTTTCTCCTCCGATATGGGTTACTCGGTCGTGGAGCTCGGCAAGCTTGCCGCTGTTCCAGCGGTCTGTAGTACCTACCAGATAACCGGTGATGCGCTGCAGCTTGTCTATGTGGTGGCTGCCGCACTTAGGACAAACCTCGAGGTGGGCGTCAGCATTCTCGTAGCCGCAGTCGAGACAGCGGTTGCGGTTGTGGTTTACTGAGCCGTAACCCATGTTGTACTTATCCATCATGTCTACCACGCTCTCGATAACAGAAGGGTTGTGGGTAGCATCGCCGTCAATCTCTACATAGAAGATGTGGCCGCCACGGGTCAGGTCGTGGTATGGAGCCTCGACCTGTGCCTTCTTCAGAGCTGTACACTTATAGTATACAGGCACGTGGTTAGAGTTGGTATAATAGTCGCGGTCTGTAACGCCAGGGATGACGCCAAACTGCTTTCTGTCCTTCTTTGTGAACTTACCGCTCAATCCCTCGGCTGGAGTAGCCAGGATAGAGTAGTTGTGATGATACTGCTCGCTGAACTCGTTGGCACGGTCGCGCATGTAGGTAACAATCTTCAGTCCCAGCTCCTGTGCCTTCTCGCTCTCGCCGTGGTGCTTGCCGATGAGGGCAACCAGGCATTCTGCCAATCCGATGAAGCCGATACCCAGGGTTCCGTGGTTGATGACGCTCTCGATGGTCTCTTCCGGCTTCAGGTTTTCTGCGCCTACCCAGAGATACTTCATGAGCAGAGGGAACTGCTTGGCCATCGCCGTCTTCTGGAACTGGAAGCGCTCGTCGAGCTGCTTGGCTGTGATGTCGAGGATATTGTCGAGCTTGGCAAAGAACATGTCGATGCGCTGCTTTTCGTTTTCGATGCCCATGCACTCGATGGCGAGCTTCACGATGTTGATGGTAGAGAAGCTCAGGTTACCGCGGGCGATGCTGGTCTTCTCGCCCCAGCGGTCTTCGAACACGCGGGTACGGCAGCCCATGGTTGCAATCTCCCACTTGTAGCGCTCCGGATCATCAGCACGCCATTTCTCGTTCTGGTTGAAGGTGGCGTCGAGGTTCAGGAAGTTAGGGAAGAAACGGCGGGCTGTTACCTTGCACGCCAGCTTGTAGAGGTCGTAGTTTCTGTCCTCAGGCAGATAGTTTACGCCTCTCTTCTTCTTCCATATCTGGATAGGGAAGATGGCTGTTTCGCCATTGCCTACGCCCTGATAAGTGCTCTGCAGGATTTCGCGCATGATGCAGCGGCCCTCGGCGCTGGTATCGGTACCGTAGTTGATGCTTGAGAATACTACCTGGTTACCGCCGCGGCTGTGGATGGTGTTCATGTTGTGGATGAATGCCTCCATCGCCTGATGCACGCGGTTCACGGTCTTGTTGATGGCGTGCTGCTCCAGGCGTTCGCGGCCCTGCAGTCCGTCGAGCGGCTTCTCCAGATAGTCGTCGATTGGCGCATCATAGAGGTTGCTCAGGTCTTCGCCTGTCAGCTTCTCCAGGTTCTTCACCTCTTCCTGGTACGACATGCGTACGTATGGAGCCAGATAGAAGTCGAAGGCTGGGATGGCCTGGCCGCCGTGCATCTCGTTCTGGCAGGTCTCGAGAGAGATACAAGCCAGCACGGCTGCGGTCTCGATGCGCTTGGCAGGACGGCTTGAACCGTGACCGGCTGTGAAACCGTGGTTCAGAATCACGTCGAGCGGATGCTGCACGCAGGTGAGGCTCTTGGTTGGGTAATAGTCCTTATCGTGAATATGTATATAGTTGTGCATGACGGCGTCGCGTACATCCTCAGAGAGGAGGTAGTCGTCGACGAATGGTTTAGTGGTTTCTGAAGCGAACTTCATCATCATGCCGGCTGGTGTGTCGGCATTCATGTTGGCGTTTTCACGGGTGATGTCGTTGTTCTTGGCATTGACGATGCTCATGAACACGTCGCGTGTCTTCGCCTTGCGGGCGATGTTACGCTGGTTACGGTATGCGATATACTTCTGGGCAACATCTTTGCGGGCACTCTTCATGAGCTCCATCTCGATGGCGTCCTGAATGGCCTCAACGCTCATCTGGCTCTTGCCGCGATAAGAGATGTGGTCGGTTATCTGCTCGATAAGAGTGGTATCTTCACCCTTGTCGGTATGCAACATGGCCTTGCGAATGGCTGCCATGATTTTCTGTTCGTTGAATCCAACGATGCGTCCGTCACGCTTTACTACTGTCTGGATCATTTTAGTATTACTTTTACGATTGATGTTTAAATTACTTAGTATTAAGTCCTTATGACTTGAAGAGGTAGATATGTACCTCCTTTTGACATTGCAAAGATATAAAATATTTCTGAAAGTAATTACTTTTGGACAACTTTTTTATCGTTAAAAAATATTAAGTCGCTGATAATCAGGAGGAAACGAAAAAGTTTTGGAAAACTTTGACAAATTTCTGTTTCCCGAAACGTTTAAGTTGTTATCTATCAGCGTGTTGCGCATTTTGTGCGCTTGTGTGCGTTTCCAGCTTGTTGTCTGTGTGCCGTGGCAGGGGGTGGAAATGAAAATCGCCGCAACGCCCGTGTATAGGGCATTGTGGCGATTCGGGGGTGATTATTTTGCTTGTCGCTTATAGTCGAGCGCAGCTCCGATGGCGGTGCAGAATTCCGAGTATTTCGGTATTCTGAACCTCACTCCGTAGAGTTTCTCCATGGCTGGGAACACCTCGCGGCATTGCGGCAGCAGGGTGAGGTTGCCGATGAGCACGAAATCCTTGATGCCCGATTCGAGCGATGAGAGGATGGTAGCCGAACCTATCGACTGCAGCACCATCCAGATGAGTCCCATGGCGATGTCTTCGCGCGAAGCGTTGGCCTTGGCGTTGCTGAAGAGCGATGCGGTGGCGTTCATCGGGAGTCCGGGCAGAGGCTTGGCGCTGATGTCGCCTATCAGCAGGTTTATCTTGCTTACGTCGCCGTCTTTGGCGAGGTTGATAATCTGCTTGATGTCGTCGGTCTTGAGCATGATGCGGCTCAGTCCTGCCAGGGTTCCGCCGCCTATGCCGATGCCTCCGATGTGCCTTATCTCGTTGTCATCGCATTTTACGAGCGATGTACCGGTTCCCATGCTCACCACGATCATGCGGTCGAGCTTGCTCTCGTATCGGGCGCCCAGTCCGTCGGCCACGAACTCCTCGCTCTTCGAGGTAGGCAGTCCGTAGATGGGCTCGTCGATGTAGGCAGAACCTACGCCTGTGAGCATCACCTGTTCTACATCGCTCAGCGCAATCTTGTTGTCGTGAAGATACTTGCCGAAGGCTCCGTAGAGCGAGGTGATAGGGTCTGTGGCCTTGATGCGGATGGGGCTTACCACCACGCCGCTTTCATCGATGCCCACAATCTTGGTCGTAGAGATGCCTACGTCGATTCCTATAACAATCTTTTTCATTCCTTTATATATATAATAATGTGTATTTTCGCAGATGATGCCCCTCTAGAGCACACCCATCTTGCAGAAGGTGATGAGCACGGCGTAGCCCACTATCATGCTCAGGATGCCCACCGTGAGTCCTGCCTTCACCATGTCGGTCTGCTGGATGAGGCCGGTAGAGTAGGCGATGGCGTTAGGAGGGGTTGAGATAGGCAGCGACATGGCGCAGCTGGCCGATACCGCTACTCCGATGAGGATGGTAGAGGTGCCGCCGATGGTGTTGAGCTTGTCGCCCATGCCGGCGCATACCACCGTGAGGATAGGGATGAGCAGGGCGGCGGTGGCGGTGTTGGAGATGAAGTTACTCAGGATGAAGCATACCAGTCCGGATACAATCATGATGACCAGCGGATTGAATTCTGCAAACGGAATGCTCTTTACGGCTGCCTCGGCAAGACCGGTGCCGTTCATCGCCAATCCGAGGGCGAATCCGCCTGCCACCATCCAGATGACAGCCCAGTCAATCTCCTTCAGGTCCTTGGCTGTAACCACTCCCGTAAGGGCGAATATGGCGATAGGGAGCATGGCCACGGTGTTGGCGTTGATGCCCAGCTGCTTGCCGAATACCCAGAGCACGATGGTTGCAAGGAAGGTGACGGCCACTACCGTGGTGCGCCAGTTGTGCTGCATGTTGCCCTCGATGTTGAGCTCGATGGTCGGGGCAGAGAACGGGAACATCTTGCGGATGATGATCCATGCCATCACGAGCATGATGAGCACCATAGGGGCCATGATCATCATCCAGTCGCCGAAACTGAGACCCAGGTTGAGTCCTGCAGGGTCGTTCAATACCTTGAAGGCGAAGGCGTTAGGCGGGGTTCCGATAGGGGTTCCCATACCGCCCAGGTTGGCTCCGATAGGTATGGCCATGGTGAGCGCCACGCGGCCCTTGCCCGAAGGCGGCAATGATTTGAACACCGGTGTGAGGAAGGTGAGCATCATGGCGGCGGTGGCTGTATTTGATATGAACATCGAGAAGATGCCGGTGATGAGCATGAAACCCAGCAGCACGTTCTCAGAACGCTTGCCGAATGGCGCAATCAGGGCCTTCGCCATCATCACGTCGAGACCGCTCTTGGTAGCGGCTATGGCGAGTACGAAACCGCCCAGGAAGAGGATGATGGTAGGGTCGGCGAAGCACGCCATCACACCCTGATAGTCGAGCAGCTTGCCCATCTCTGCCTCCGAGCCTTGCATGATCTTAAAGGCGGAGTCGCTGACGAAGAACAGCAGCACGAAGATAATCACTACGCTGGTTGCCCATGCTGGTATGGCCTCGGTGAGCCAGAGCATCACGGCCATGACGAAGATGGCGATGACGCGCTGCTGTACGATGGTGAGCCCTTCGATGCCGAAGCTGTCGATGGGCAGGTTCCAGACGATAACGGTAAGCAGAGCCGTTATAAGAAACAGCAATGCTTTCTTGCGATTAAAATCGCCATTCAATACTTTCTTTACAGTTTCTTGCATTATCTTTCTGTCTTAAGGATTATTTTCTTGCAAAAATACGTGTTTTTTTTGTATTTAGCAAGTTTTTTTGCAGAAATAGTGAAAAAAATGCCGAAAAATGTTGTTGTTTCAAGAAAAAATGCTATATTTGCAGAGGATTTACCGATAACGGCTATCGGTGATGCCGGAAACTTGGAGCACCCGGAAGGGTGATTCAGCGAACCTGATATTGTATAATCAATTAAAAGGAGATGAGGAAATGAACAAGTTTGTAGTATTTATTATCATCCTGCTCGTGATAGTTCTCTCTATCATTGTATCGCAGTACTTCCACAAGCGCCACCATGAGTATAAGATGGCAGACATCGAGAAGGCTATCCGCAAGGCTTATCCTAAGGGTATAGGCTCGATAAGCAAGGAAGAACTGGTAACAGCTGTGAAGAAATACTTCCACTGTTCGGCGAAGGAGGCTCATTATATAATAGGTGTAGCCCGCCGCAAGAAGCTGGTTGATATCGCTGCAGAATATGTTACCATCATGTTTTGAAATAAGGTAAGAACATTATATACGTTTTAGCCGTGAGGCTAGGCTGTTGATTTGGTTTGAAAAAAGTATTATTTATTTGAGGCACAAAGGATTGTTAGCGACATGCTGATTTCGAAGGGGTTATGTGTGGGTTAGCATGTTGTGTTCGGGACGTCTGGTAAATTGCCAGACAAAGTTTACCCTCCCTAGGACTTTTTAAGACCTGGGGAGGGTTTTACTTTTTCAGGCTCAGTACCTTTTATTCAAGTCCATCGCCGCCGGTTTCGCTTCCGGTTCCGCCAGTAGAATCGCCGCCCGATGGATTATCGCCTCCGGATGGATTATCGCCTCCGGATGGATTATCGCCTCCGGATGGGGTAGTAGGAGGCGTATCGGTAGAGGTAACCTGCTTCACCACCTTGCCGTTTCTATCGTAGCAGGTGATGTTGACGGAAGTCTCTTCGAGTTCCTTCTTGATTTCGGTGTTAGGCACGAAGATGATGTATCGGCGGGTGATGAGGTTGGCGCTCACCTTGTTCACATCCTCTACGGCGGTAGAGTTAAGACCGAATCGGAGGCTGCCCAGTCCTGGCACAGCCACGCTGTGGCCCTCGGTGGCCCATGCAGCAATCACTTCGCCTATGGCGGACCATCCGGCGTTGATTACCGCCTTAGGCAATCCGCTGCGAACGGCGGCTTCTTCTATCACCTTCGTGGCGTTGAGCTGGCTGTAGAGTTCAGCCTGCATCACGAATGCCCACTTTTGCTTACCTTTTTCGAACGCTACGTTGCGCTCAATTGCTTTTACTTTAATACCCATAATTCAAATCGTTTTTTTTAATGGTTAAACAAATCAGTTTACTTTTCCCTTCGGCCGGTTACCGTTGGTTCTGCCCCTTCGAGTCTACATGCAGCTGGTAACGCCGAGCGTGGTGCCTACGGCAGTAAGTACAGCGATAATTACCTGCAAGATAGTTTTCCAAACTTCCTTTTTCATTTTCTTTTTCCTTTCTTTTTTTTAATGGTTCAACATTTAGAAAGAGATTGGGCAGGTGTGCACCCCTGTCGTTTTCCCCTCCGTTTTTTAGTGGTTAATTTCCCATTTGCCGTTCTTAATGAATGACAGTGCAAAGATACAACATTTTTCTCTGAAAAACAATAGTTGTCCCGAATCACGTGCATCCTTGTCCCGAATCACGAGCATTCCTCCCTCATATCCCATTCTCTTCCGTCTAATTTAACCGCCATTAATTTAATGGCCATTAAATAAAATGTTAAATCCGTTAACATTATATAGCATGTTTTGCCTTTCCAACTGCGTCCCGATGCAGTCGGTGCTGCGTCCCGATGTATCGCCATCTGCGTCGGGACGTGGCTGGCGGCGCGTCGGGACGTAGTTTTGGGAGCATCGGGCGCACAGTAACTTGCTATGTGGGTTAGCTGGTGGATAGGAGGAAAGGCAAAAATGTGAATGTGAATGTGAATTTGAAATGTTTTTCAATGTTACCTGAAGGAGAAGCGTATAATCGTGTTTAAGTAATAGTAGCCATTATAATAGGTTCATATTATATATATAATAAGGTACGCGCGCGAGGACTGAATTTCATTCGCAATATCCTATAAAAGGAAAGGATGGAACAACCCGATACATTGATTTACATTTCAAATTCACATTCACATTCACATTTTGTTTTGATGGTTTTATGAAAAAAGACAATTTGGTAAAAATAATTTAGAATTTATTTGTTTATTCGGGGAAAAAGTGTTACTTTTGTAGTTGCTATGGAAAATAACTTTCATGGTATAATTTAAACCAGAAGCTAATGACTGGACGAACTAAAAACAGCACAGAAAAGACTTCTTTTGTTGTCTTCAAGTATGATTTCTGCAAAAGCCGGAATCTTTCAAGTATCGAGGGTACTCTACCCTTGGATTTTCTCGAAATGTCATCGCCTGAAAAATATCAGGAATGTCAGACTGGTTTCGAGAAGGTAATGGACAGTTTGCTGAAAAGCAAGAAAATGACTTTGGTGGAATCACGGAAGAATGAGGAAGACGTTATTCACGACAACCGAATATTGGGATTTCGCGAAGGTGTGGCTGTGCTGGATGTATGCGCAGACAAAAAAGAATTTTATTGGAGTAACTTTAAGGAGAATGAAATTCACAACCAGCCTTTCTGTAAGGTAATCATTGATAATCGCCCCAATAGAGGTTTCCTTTTTGTGGAAGAATCTAGAATCTTCGGCGGTAAAAGGGGACAGGACAAGGTGGTGGCTCTTCTGCGTGATAATATCAACAGGGTGGCGAATCAATATGGCTGGAATATGGTGATTTCTGCCAAGTTGCCACCTGGTGATTTCTTTGATGCCGTGGCTGAAAGAATCAAGGCTGGCTGCAGGCCAAGGGCTGTGGTGTTTTCTTTTCCTCGCCATCAGTCTCTCAGCGATGCGCCATATTCCTTTGTCATGCAATTACAGATGCAGCAGTCATTAATGGAGTGTCTCAATGCCAGTATGTATGAGGTAAAATTTGGTACAGATAAAGGTAAGCAGTTGCACTTAGACAAGGCAAACAGAGACATAGCCTTGATGGTGAACCTGTGCAGCAAGGAAGATTACGGCATCAAGGTATATTATTGGAAAGGTCCGTGCACCTCTTCCCGTTCGCTGAAACGAACCAAGGTGAAAATCTCCGATGTTGAGATTGTTGCTCTGGTTAATGGAGATGCTGTCTGTTGCGATTGTCATGGAGATTCTCGGTTTGCTTTGATCAATTCTCTTGATGTGATTCTTGATGATCCTCAAATCCGCAACCTATAGGGTTTAGTGGGATTTTGCTTGCAAAGCGACAAAA
>ENA-ORUV01000326-ORUV01000326.1-human-gut-metagenome-genome-assembly--contig:-NODE-326-length-38150-cov-73.0579_pt1 | contig 38150 bp, 34 predicted proteins | sample MGYA00242089_ERZ509229 | MGnify/ENA primary metagenome ERZ509229 (study PRJEB26280, sample SAMEA2338805) | human gut metagenome | biome: human gut; feature: human-associated habitat; material: faeces...
GAACTGTAGAAGGAAAATTAACCTCATGTGAAACACACAAAGAATTTAAGTTTAACCTTTAAAAATTGAATCAATATGAGTAAGATGAAAGCAGACACTTGGAAGACCATTCTTCAAATCGCCATCAGCATTCTTACGGCACTTGCCACCTCGCTGGGCGTTACAAGTTGTATGGGATAGGATTGACAATCCGTTCTTAAACGAACTCTTTGTATTTTTTCATTAGAACTTTTAAGTTAGGAGGGTGTGTCACAGACTTATGACGCACCCTCTTTTTTCGTTACACTAAGATAAGTGAATTCTTCGACATGGCAAAACCTGGGTGAGGTTTTTCGAGAATTACTCATTCAGAATGAGCAAAAATAACAGAAATTACTCATTCCGAATGAGCAAAAAGGAGGATTCTCTTGGAATTTATCATAAAAAATCGTATCTTTGCAGGCGATTAAATATTTGAACATGAAAGAGTTATTGAAGAAAATTATATTTGAGCAGCAGGAATACTGCAAGAATATAGCGCAAGATACGGTTCCGAGAACTATTGAGGAAGAGTGGCTTACCACAACGGAGATACTAATTATTACTGGTATAAGACGTTGTGGAAAGTCTGTTTTGCTCCAGCAAATACGTAACAAGTTGCCGGAGCAAGACTTCTTTTTCAATTTTGATGATGAGCGACTTGTCAACTTTACTGTGGCAGATTTCCAAACATTGCAAGAATGTTTCTTCGAACTCTTTGGTGAGCAGCATACCTATTATTTTGATGAGATACAGAATGTGAAGGGCTGGGAGACCTTTGTGCGCCGTCTCTACAACGAAGGCAATAAGGTGATTGTAACGGGATCAAATGCCCGAATGCTGAGCAGAGAGCTTGGCACTCATCTCACGGGGCGTTATATCGCAGTAGAGATTTTCCCTTTTTCCTTTCAAGAATACTTGCAGTTGGCAAAGGTGCAGCTGGAAGCCAAGGACTTTTATCTAACCAGCAAGTGTGCCATCCTCTTGGGGCATTTTAAGGAGTATTTGGAGAAAGGTGGATTTCCTAAGTATCTCCAGTCGCCATCCACCCGTTACCTTTCTTCACTCTACGATAGCATCATCTTCCGTGATGTGATGGCTCGTAATGGGTTGACCAATGATAAGGAGATGCAGGAACTCATCTTTTATCTCGCCAGCAATGCCACGAAGCGCATTACCTATACCTCATTAGGTAAGATAGTGGGCATTCGTCATTCCGAAACCATCAAAAACTATTTGGAGTACATCGAGCAAACTTATATGATATTTCAGCTCATGAAGTATTCGCCATCGGTAAAGGTGCAGATGCTGAACCCGAAGAAGATTTACTTCATCGACAATGCCATCGTGAGTCGCATCGGATTCAATGCCACAGACAATATGGGAGTGAAGTTGGAAAACATCGTGTTCATCGAGTTAAAGCGTCGTGGATATGATGTTTTCTATCATGCCGATAAGAAGGAGTGCGACTTTGTGGTGAGGGAGGGCATGAGAATCAAGGAGGCTTATCAAGTAACGATAGCCATGAATGATGAGAAAACTCGCAAGCGCGAAATCGAGGGGCTGATGGAAGCCATGAATGCTTATGGCTTGGCTGAGGGATATATTCTTACGATGGAGGAGAAGGAAGAACTTGAGATAGATGGCAAGCAGGTTCATGTTCTTCCTACGTGGAAATGGATGTTGAGAGAGAAGTGAGATGCCTATGTGGAAAGGCAAGTTTAAATAAATGAGATGGAATATTAACTCTATTGGAAATATCTGTAATAAGTAATCGTTTTGAATCTGTGGTCATTTGGTCATGGTCATTATTGGTCAATATCATTGAAGGTATTACTAAGAAATGGCTATAACACCTATTTTATATATACAAAAAGATGGGGTCCAGTCTCACGACTCACCCCATCAATCCTCATATATACGAAAATTTATATGCAATATAATTGTTTTATTATTATTTCACCGCAATCTTTATAGAATGCTTACCTACTTTGGCGATAACTAACGATTCTGATACGGCATAAGAGGCTGAGCCGCACACAATCCGACATTCTATATAGGAAGAAATAACAAGTTGGACTGAAATCCCGACTTGATGACTGCATATTTCATCATATTTTGTGAAAATTCATATAGAGATGAGCAAAATCTATAAATTTCTGAGCACTTTTATTATTTTTTTCTTACCTTTGCAAACAACTATGTGCTCGTTTCTCAGGAAATAGCACATTTAAATATCAACTGAATAACGGAAAAGATGAAATATGCTTTAGTTACGGGAGCGTCAAGAGGTATTGGAAAAGCCGTGGCTTTACGACTTGCCAAACGGGGCTTCTGCACGATTATCAATTACTTGAACAACCATGAGGCGGCGGAACAGGTAAAACGGGAAATTGAGCAAGAGGGCGGCTATGCTGAACTCCTGCCCTTTGATGCGTCTCAGCCTCAACAGATAGAGGCTGCCATAGACCAATGGGAATCTGCGCATCCTGATGAGTGGATCTCCATACTGGTAAATAATGCTGGCATCAGAAGGGATAATGTTATGTTCATGATGTCCAACGATGACTGGCACGATGTTCTCGACACCAACCTCAACGGGTTCTTCTACATCACCCGCAGACTCTTGAAGCACATGATGCCCCGCAGACATGGCGGACGCATCATCAATATGGCTTCGCTCTCAGGTATCAAGGGAATGGCTGGACAGGTAAACTATAGTGCTGCGAAGGCTGCGCTCATCGGAGCTACCAAGGCGCTGGCACAGGAAGTGGCACCCCGCAACATCACGGTGAACGCTGTGGCTCCGGGATTCATCGCTACAGACATGACAAAGGAGTTGCCTGAAGATGAACTGAAAAAGATGATTCCTGCGGGAAGATTTGGCAAGGCAGAAGAAGTGGCTGCCTTAGTTGATTTCCTTGCCTCTGACGAAGCGGCATACATCACAGGAGAAGTCATCAACATCAATGGGGGGCTCTACACATAATATATATATACTACAAGATAAATGGAAAGAAGAGTTGTCATTACAGGAATGGGTATCTGGTCTTGCCTTGGCACAGATCTGGATACGGTCAAGGAATCATTATACGCAGGAAAATCGGGTATCGGAATCCAACCGGAACGATTGGAATACGGCTACCGTTCGGCTTTGACCGGTATAGTGGAAGAACCTGTCATTACCAAACAAATGCTCGACCGCCATACGCGTGCCGGAATGTCTGAAGAGGCTAAATATGCCTATATGGCAAGTGTTCAGGCTTTTCAGCAAGCCGAGATTTCGGATGAGTATCTCCGGGAAAATGAGGTGGGATGTATTTTCGGCAACGATTCTTCTGCCAAACCTGTCATCGAAGCTGCCAAAATCATGGATGAGAAACATGATTCTGCCATGCTCGGATATGGCATCATCTTCCAGTCGATGAACTCTACCGTCAACATGAATCTCAGTACCATCTTCCATCTCCGGGGTATCAACTTCACGGTCAGCTCGGCATGTGCCAGCGGAAGTCATTCCATCGGTTTGGGATATATGATGATTAAACAGGGCTTGCAGGAGATGGTGCTCTGTGGCGGTGCGCAGGAAACCAATTATTACTCCATGGCTTCCTTTGATGCGCTCAGCGCCTTCTCTATCCGCATGGACGAACCTGCCAAGGCAAGTCGTCCTTTCGACCGAGACCGCGATGGACTCATTCCAAGTGGTGGAGCTGCCTCTCTGGTACTGGAGGATTACGAGCACGCCAAAGCACGAGGCGCCAACATTCTTGCGGAAGTGGTGGGATATGGTTTCTCCAGCAATGGTGGGGGAATCAGTCAGCCTTCAGACGAGGGAAGTGTCGTTGCCATGAGCCGTGCGCTGAAATCTGCCAACGTGACGGAAGAGGATATTGACTACATCAACGCTCATGCCACCAGTACACGACAGGGCGATATGTATGAAGCTATCGCCCTCGACAGAATGTTCAACGGCAGACATGCGCTGATTTCTTCTACCAAGGGAATGACCGGGCACGAATGCTGGATGGCGGGAGCTTCGGAGATCGTTTACAGTACGCTGATGATGCAGAACCATTTCGTGGCCCCTAACGTGAACTTTGAAAATCCAGACGAATATTCCGAAAAACTCAATATTGCGACAAAGACGGTAGATACGGAAATCAATACCGTACTGAGCAACAGTTTCGGTTTCGGAGGAACCAACTCGGCTCTGGTCATCAGAAAATTCAAGGAATAACTATTTCTGAAAAGAAAAATAAGCAATCATTATGAATCTATTCAAGTCAGAAAGCGACCGCTATTCTCAGGAGCAGTTATCTGCCCGTGAAGCTCAGCGACAAGCAGAATTCATCGCATGGGGCCCCGTCATCTTCCAGATTTCCAGACTCATGCTGAAATGGGGTATTCTGGAGGAAATCAGAAACAGTCATGACGGACTGACCCTGGAAGAACTGGAAGGGAAAACCCGCCTCTCCCAGTATGCGCTCAAGATTTTGCTGGAAGCTTCGCTTAGTGCTGGTATCATACTGATAGACAAGGATTCAGACCGCTATACGATTTCGAAGACGGGGTGGTTTCTGCTCACGGATGCTGCTACCCGGGTAAATATCGACTTCAATCATGATGTGAATTACCAGGGATTGTTTTATCTGGATGAAGCCTTGGAGACCGGAAAGCCTGCCGGGCTGAAGACTTTAGGCAACTGGCCTACCATCTACGAGGGATTATCTCAGCTTTCTCCGCAGGTACTGGAGAGCTGGCTCAATTTTGATCACTTCTATAGTGACCATTCTTTCGACAAGGCGCTGGAAATCGTTTTCTCCAAAGATACGAAACATCTGATGGATGTGGGTGGAAATACAGGGGAATTTGCGCTCCGTTGTGTGGATGTCAACCCACAGGTAAATGTCACCATCGTTGACCTGCCCGGACAGATAGGAATGATGAAAAAGAATATTGAGGGAAAAAAGGGAGCTGACAGAATCCATGGTTTTCCTACGGATATTCTGAAAACAGAAAACCGGTTTCCTACCCTGAAAGAGATGGCTCCTGCAGAACAGGGCGACAACTGGGATGCAATCTGGATGAGCCAGTTCTTAGACTGCTTTTCGGAGGAAGAAATATACAGCATTCTGTCAAGAGTGAGCCAAGTGATGTCGGAGGATACTACCTTATACATCATGGAGACTTTCTGGGACCGGCAGAAATACGAGACTGCTTCGCTCTGCCTGACCATGACAAGTGTCTATTTCACGGTCATGGCGAATGGAAACAGTAAGATGTATCATTCCGACGACATGATCAGACAGATAGAACGTGCCGGACTCAAGGTAGTAGCCATCCACGACGGAATAGGCCACGGCCATTCGATACTGGAAGTAAAAACAAGAAAGTAAACATTTATATAAAATTCGAACTATCACATGGAAAGAAAAGAAATAGAAGAAAAAGTAAGAAACTTCCTCATTGAGGATTTGGAGATTGATGAAGAAAAAATTGCTCCTGAAGCTAAATTGAAGGATGACTTAGGCATAGACAGCCTCGACTTCGTAGATATTGTGGTAATCGTGGAGAAGAACTTCGGATTCAAAATCAAACCGGAAGAAATGCAAGGGGTTACTACCCTCACCCAGTTCTGTGACTATATCGAGAGTAAAGTGGGATAAAAGGGGAAGTGAAGAAGAATACGACTTTCGGTAATGCCTGGATGCATCGCCAACTCATCAACATGCTCAGGTTCGTGGACGAGCGTTTCATCTATGTTTTCGCATGGACGATGATCATGCCCGTCTGTTTACTGCTAAATACCAACCACAGCCGCAGCCATGCTTACCGGTTTTTCCGAAACCGTATCGGTTTGGGCAGATGGAGCTCTGCATGGCACACTTACCTCAACCATTGCCTGTTCGCCACGGTTGTGATAGACCGGTTTGCCATGTTTGCCGGCAAAAGGTTTGATATTGAGCAGGAGGGTACCGAATATCTGAGAGAGCTGGCTTTTCAGGACGATGGATTTCTGATGTTCAGTTCACACATCGGCTGTTATGAGGTGGCTGGCTATTCTCTGACTCCGCCTGGAAAACGCTACAACGCACTTGTATATGGAGGCGAAAAAGACAGGATTATGGAAGGAAGACAGGAACAGTTTTCTGAACACAATATCACGATGATTCCTGTAAAAGAGGACATGAGCCATCTGTTCAAAATCAACGAGGCTCTGGTCAACCATGAGATTGTCAGTATGCCTGCCGACCGGGTGATGGGTTCCTCGAAAACCATCCCAACAGAGTTTTTAGGCAAAACGGCTCATTTCCCATCGGGTCCATTCGCAGTTGCTACGATGCGCAACTTGGAAGTTTTAGCCATCAACGTGATTCGCATTTCCAGAAAAAAGTACAAGATCTTTGTGGTTCCCCTCGCCTATGACAAGCAGGCGCCCCGGAAACAAAAGATGGAGCAACTTGCCAAGAAATATGCAGAAGAGCTGGAAAGTCTTGTACGACAATATCCAGACCAATGGTACAACTTTTACGATTTCTGGGCAGATAAAAATGCAGAACCATCCATCACATGATGTAATCAAGATAAAGACATGAATTCAGATATAGATAATCCGGAAGGATTAGAACTCAGCCAAATAGATATACACGAGCTTCTGCCTCAACAAGAGCCGTTTGTCATGATAGACCGGCTCGTCTATTGCGATAAAACCGTCACACTTGCAGAGACAGAAATCAGGAACGACGATATCTTTGTTGAGAACGGACACCTTACTGCACCTGGCCTGATAGAGAATATTGCACAGACTTGTGCTGCACGGATTGGATATTACAACTATATTCATAAGAAAGAAATCCAGATTGGTTTTATCGGGGCCATACGCAATATGGACATTCTACAGCTTCCACCTGTGGGGGAAATCCTCACCACCCGTGTAGAAGTGAAAGAAGAAGTCTTCGGAATGACCTTAGCAGAAGCAACCGTTTCCTGGAGAAATCAGGTTTACGTAACGACTGAAATGAAAATTGCCGTTAAAGAGTAAAAAGAAAGAAAGATGAAAGAACTGAAAGAATCCAAAGAACTTGAAATACGCTTCAGCGAAGTCGATTCGATGAACGTAGTTTGGCATGGTTCCTACCCGCTCTATTTCGAGGATGCCCGCGAGGCTTTCGGCAAGAAATACGGGCTGGAATACATGACTTTCTTCAATCATGGCTATTTTGCTCCTATCGTAGAACTCAGTTTTCACTATAAGAAGCCTATCAGATATGGAATGCGTCCACGCATCGACATCATCTATCGCCCTACTGAAGCGGCAAAGATTGTGTTCGATTACGAAATCCACGATCAGGAAGACAATTCTCTTATCGCAACAGGTCATTCCGTACAGGTTTTCATGGATTTGAATTACCAGCTCGTTTGGGATAATCCGCCCTTCTATCAAGAATGGAAAAACGATATAATGAGAAATGACAAATGAGAAGTGAGAAATGAGAAATGACAAATGAGAAAGACGATAAAATGAGAAATGAGGTTGAATTATGGCTTACATCATAGCAGATAATATCATTTCTCCATTAGGGGAAACATCCGAGGAAAATTACCTGTCAGTAAAATCTGGCAGGTCGGGCATCCGTGCTTATGAGCCTGGAACATGCAATATTCCAGAAGGATTCTACGCCTCTCTGCTATTCGAAGACTTCGAGACTTTGGCCCTAAGATCTGCACAAAAAGCCATTGCTAATGCACTAAAGAATATTGCAAATGAGCTAAAGACCATAGGGAATATGCGACTTGAACTGAAAGGAAAGCGCACAGCTTTTATTCTCAGTTCTACGAAAGGAAATATTGAAGAAAATATTTCCTTGGCTGATTCTGCGCAAAGAATAGCCAGCCAGTTGGGAATAGACGCCAAACCTATTGTCGTTTGTAATGCTTGTATTTCCGGACTATCTGCCTTGATTTTGGGCAACAGACTGATAGATTCTGACCTGTATGATGCTGCCATCGTATGTGGTTGCGATACGCCCCGGCAATTCATCCTGTCCGGTTTTCAATCCTTAAAAGCGCTTTCCCCTGAACCTTGTCGCCCATTTGACATGGAACGGATGGGACTCAATTTAGGCGAAGCTGCTGCTACCCTTATTCTGAGCAAAAATCCTATCCAGGGAAATTCCTGGCGAATGGGGGATGGTTTCATCAGAAATGACGCTTTCCATATCAGCACCCCCTCCAAGACTGCAGATGGTCTGTATCTGTCCCTCCAAAGAACTTTGGAATCCTTCACGAAAGAGATTTCATCCACTTGCAAACAGATAGACATGAAAGAGCATCTGGCTTTCATCAATGCTCATGGTACAGCCACGCTTTTCAATGACCAGATGGAATCTGTTGCCATCGGAAGAGCAGGACTGTCAGATCTGCCCGCCAATGCCTACAAAAGTTTCTGGGGGCATACGATGGGAGCTGCCGGCATTCTCGAAACCATCATCAGCATGAAAGCAATTGATGATGATACGATTTTGGGAACCAGAGGTTTTTCTGAACTGGGAGTTTCCGGGAAAATGAATATCTGTGCTGAAAACCGACCGACAGACAAGAAAGGCTTCATCAAGATGTTGTCTGGATTCGGAGGTTGTAATGCTACAATATGGGCAGCCAAAAAACCAGAAAGAGAATATATCGATTTATCGCAGAAAGAGCAACAGAATCGTGAATTCACGACCACTCACACGATAAGGATTACGCCCGAAGAGGTGATATTGGACCAACGGAAACTTTGGGAAAGAAAGGAGGAACTGGGGGAACAGGAAGGAAAGGAACATCATTCTCTCTTGACATCCCTCTACAAACAGATGATAGGCAACTATCCGAAATTCTACAAAATGGATGGACTCAGCCGCCTGGGGTTTGTAGCCTCAGAAATCCTGTTGAATGCAGAAAAGGGAGAAACGGACAAGGAAAGGGCAATCATCTTTTTCAACCATTCCTCTTCCATCGCCTCTGACAGGAACTATAAGGAATCTATAAACGATAAAAACAATTATTTCCCAAGTCCATCCATCTTCGTCTATACGTTGCCCAACATCGTAACGGGCGAGATTGCCATCAGGAATCATTTTCATGGTGAAACCTCCTTCTTCATCCTGCCCGATAAAGACGAAAGGATGATGGAGGAAATCCTACAGGCATCCTGTCGGGACGCTCAAAGCAAGAGTTTCCTGACAGGTTGGATTGATTATGAAGACGAAAGGCATTTCGAAGCGGATCTGAAGATCAAGAAAATGAGAAATTACAAATGAGAAATAAAATATTAAAATCATATAAATAAAATCGTATGGAAGAATTGACTAAAGAACTCAAGGAGGAAATCATAGAGGCATTAAACCTCGAGGAAATGACTCCTGAAGATATTGATGAGAACGATGCGCTCTTTGGAGACGGACTGGGACTGGACTCGATTGATGCGCTGGAACTCATCGTCTTGCTGGATAAAAAATATGGAATCAAGTTGGCTAACCCTGCTGAAGGTAAGGCTATTTTCAAAAGTATTGCCACGATTGCAGACTATGTGAGCAAGAACAGAAAGAAATGAATATTGCTATCACAGGCGAAGGCATTATTTCTGCCATCGGCACCAATAAAGAGGAAGTGTTGCAGTCTCTGCTCGCCCATAAGTCGGGAATCAAAGAGATGCAATTTCTACAGTCGGTTCATCACGAACTGCCTGTAGGAGAGGTCGCTTTGTCTAATGAGCAAATGAAAAAACGGCTCGGCATTCCAGAAAAACAACTGATGAGCCGCACAGAACTCATGGGAATCCTTGCCATCCGGCAAGCCCTGGAGGATGCTGGAATCGACCTTTCTTCTGTCTCTGCTTCCAACAAGAAGATCGTCCTCGTTTCGGGAACGACGGTTGGCGGAATGGACCTTACGGAACAGAGTTTCAACCCACTCTACGAGCAATTTCTGTCACAGCAGGAAACAAAGGTGGAAGAACTGGCTTTTCTCAACCACCACGATGGAGGCAACTGCACACAGAAGATTGCTGATTATTTCAGAAATGAATCGGCAACAGGACAAAGTGGATTTGATGAATTGACCACCATCTCTACAGCCTGTTCTTCTGCCGCCAACGCCATCATGTTGGGAGCCAAACTATTAGAAACCGGTGAAGCAGACATCGTTGTTGCCGGAGGTTCGGAAGCTCTTTCCCGCTTCCATCTCAACGGTTTCAATTCCCTGATGATTCTCGACAAGAAGCGCTGCCGCCCGTTTGATGCAACCCGCGCAGGATTGAACTTGGGAGAAGGCGCTGCATTCGTTGTCTTGGAATCAGAATCTGCAGCCCGCCATCAGGGGAAAACGCCCCATGCTTACCTTACCGGTTATGGCAATGCCTGCGATGCATACCACCAGACCGCTTCGTCAGAGAATGGAGAAGGAGCTTTCTTGGCGATGAAAGAAGCCTTGAATATGGCACACATAGAACCGGAGGACATCCAATATGTAAATGCACATGGTACAGGAACTCCCAATAATGACCAGAGCGAATCCGAATCTCTCAAACGCTTATTTGGCAAAAAGATGCCTTGGATTTCAAGTACGAAATCATTTACCGGACATACTACCAGCGCCTCGGGAAGCATAGAGGCGATCATCTGTCTGCTTGCCATGCAGCATCATTTCATCCCAGCCAATCTCGGTTGGGAAAAACAGATGGAAAACGGTATTATTCCTTGCACAGGCATCGAAAACGTAAGGCTGGAAAATGTACTCTGCAATTCCTTTGGATTTGGCGGAAATGACAGTTCGCTCATTTTTTCTACTCATCCGACAGAAGAGGAAGCAACACAGACTGAAAGGGAGCCTCAGCAGACTGCCAGCAACATCCGTATTCTTTCAACTGTAGAGATTAACTCAGAAGAGGATTTGTCCGACATCCGCAAATATGTAAAACCGATGGAAGCCAGGAGAATGGGCAAGATCATGAAAAGTTCATTACTCTCCTCTTTAGAGGCTTTGGAAAAAGCAGGAATAGCCACCCCGGATGCCATCATCACGGGCACTACTTATGGATGTTTGGAAAATAGTGAGAAATTGCTTGTCCAACTGAAAGAAGAAGGGGAAGAAATGCTCAAACCTACTTATTTCATGCAGAGCACCCACAACACCATAGGCAGCAATATTGCGATCAAGACCCATTGTCATGGTTACAACATCACCTATACGCAGGGCGAAGATTCTCTTGACTGGGCCATCCGTGATGCGAAAATGCTATTAGCAAGTGGAAAAGCAAAAACGGTTTTGGTGGGCTGCCATGATGAAAGCACCCCGCTATTAAACCAGTTAAGAACACAGAGTGGAGAAAAAGCCTTGCCTTCCATCCATTCTATAGCGATGGTATTATCATGTGGCGAGTAATATTTCTGGCTATCACGCAGAGTATGCTTTTAGCGGCAGGACAGGTATGTCTGAAGTTTGCCCTACAGAAAATGCATCCCTTCGGTTGGACAAGAGATTTCTGGCTAAGTCTCCTGTTCAACTGGCAGTTTGCCTGCTGTGGACTTTTCTTCGGCGCAGCCTCTCTCCTATGGATGTATATTGTAAAACATTTCCCGCTCAGCGTTGCTTACCCGATGGTGAGCATCACATACGTCTTCGGAATGTTGGCAGCCATCCTGTTCTTTCATGAACAAGTGTCGGTCTGGAAATGGTTAGGTATTGGGTTCATCATGATAGGTTGTTGCCTCATCGCAAAATGATGCCTCATCAGTATAGGTTCATCGCAAAATAGATTAAACGAATAATAGATAATCAAGATGAAAAAGTTATTGTTTTTAATCATGTTTATCAGCTTATGCCTTTCTTCCATCTCTGCCCAGCAGAAGGTGAACGAGGCACAAGTCAGGCAGCAGATAGGCGCTGTTGCCTCCCGCATGAAGTCGATGCAATGCGATTTCGTACAGACCAAGCATCTCAGAATGCTCAATGAGAAAATGGTTTCGCGGGGCAAGATGTATTACCAGCAGGGCAACAGACTCAGATGGGAATACACCTCTCCTTATGCTTATACATTTGTAATCAACGGATCCAAAGTTCTCATCCGGCAAAATAAGCGGAGCGATGTGATCAACGTGAACCAAAGCAAGATGTTCAAGGAAATAGCCCGCATCATGATGAATAGCGTTGTGGGAAATTGCCTCAACGACAAGAGGGATTTCAAAGTCTCACTTACCGGTTCTTCTTCTGAATACATCGCCACGCTCTATCCTCAACAGAAACAGATGAAAATGCTGTTTCAGAAGATCATACTCCACTTTCATAAAACAAGATCTGTGGTTACCCGGGTGGAACTCATCGAGAAAAAGGGAGACAGAACGATTATTGAACTGAAAAATATCAAGACCAATGCTGCCATCAATACGAAAGTTTTTCAAGTCAATTAGTCTTTGTGGACTCTTTTCTATGAGTCTTTTGGGACTCTTTTCCCTATTTCCCCTCCTACCCATTTCAGCCCAAGACATCGCAGACCAGCATCCTTTACCCGACAGTATCGGGAGCAAGATGAAATATAATGCGTCGATTGAGATGAAGAAAGGTTATCTGAGCGGAATTTGCATACTGATAAGAGATAAGGACGGCTACAAGGGAAGCATTTTCAATGAATTTGGAATCTCTGTTCTCGACTTTACCTACCAGCCGGTCACAGGAAAGGTGAAACTGGAAAATGTCATCCAGTTGCTTGACAAATGGTACATCAAACGCCTGCTCAAGCAAGATCTCTCCCAGGTTATCAAAAACCTGCAAAATGGCATTTCCATATACGATAATAAAAAATACAAAATCCATTATCAATTCACAGAACTGGAAGAAACAATGGAGGATAAAGAGAATATGGAAGATAAAGTGGAATTGAAGGAAAAAGAGGAATTGGAGGAAAAAGGAAGAATGGAGGAAAAAGTGGATAAAAAACAAAAATAAACAGGACGATGCAACTGAAAAATCATCTTTATACAATTGTCGAAACAGACAAACAGGGAAACTTGCAGCAGAAGGAAGCAGCAGGCTTACAGCAGAAAGAAGCAGCAGGCTTACAGCAGAAATGCCAAGAAGTTCTTTCGAGTAGAAGCAATACTTCCTTTCGTCTTCGCCTCAACCCTGAGCATTTCATCTATCAGGCTCATTTCCCTGGCGAACCTATTACGCCAGGAGTCTGCATTCTACAAATCGGAAAGGAATTGTTAGCAGAACTTCTCCAGGAATCTTTGGAGATTACCCACGTCAAAAACGTGAAATTCCTCTCTGTTATTTCTCCTCTTAAAGAAAAGGAAATCTCTTATACCTTCAAGAAAATTGAAACTTCAGAAGATTCCCAAGAGGTTAAAGCACAAATCATCGTTGCTTCCGATGAAGAGACAAAAGCTAAAATCTCTTTCACGTGCAGTAAAAAATGAGAAAGACGAAAAAAATGAGAAATGAGAAATGACAAATGAGAAAAGACTTTTAAGAGCAAGAGGAATCTGCGTGATCATCCCTACTTTCAATAATGAGAAAACCATTGGGAAAGTAGTGAAGGAGACGCTCTGCTTTTGTGATGATGTCATTGTCGTCAATGATGGCTGTACAGACAGTACTGCTCAGATCATTGGGGAGATTGACAACATTACCGTTGTCGCTTATTCTCAAAACCGAGGTAAGGGCTACGCTCTACAACAAGGTTTCAGAAAAGCCTTGTCCATGGGATTTGCCTACGCCATTACATTAGATGCGGATGGTCAGCATAAGCCTGAAGATATTCCGCTCTTTCTGAAAGCAAATCAGGAACATCCGGGAGCTCTCATCATTGGAGCAAGACCTCTCCAAGGTGTTGAACGTTCCAAGGGAAGTGATTTTGCCAATCAATTCTCCAACTTCTGGTTCTTCGTACAAACAGGCAAACGATTGGAAGATACTCAGACCGGTTATCGCCTCTACCCTCTGCACAAGCTCCACGGCTTATCCCTGCTCACCAACAGATACGAAGCCGAATTGGAACTCTTGGTTTTCGCCTCCTGGCACGGCACGGAGATTGTTTCCATCCCTATCCAGGTATATTATCCGCCACGCAAAGAACGGATAAGCCATTTCCGACCAGGCATGGATTTCGCTCGCATCAGCCTCCTCAACGCCCTATTGTGTGTGTTGGCAATTATCTATGGTCTGCCTTGCCGCCTTTACCGCAAGATGGCAACATTTCTGAGAACGGCTTATTCCCTGTTGTTCTTCCTCTTCTTTATGATGGTCATCATCACGCCCTTAGCCTGGCTCTACATCAAAATCGGAAGGATGACCGAAAAGAAACAGGTTCGGCTCCATGAACTGATCTATCATGCAGCCAGATTTGTGATGATTCATCACGGCATCCCCGGCACTAAATTCATCAGAAAAATCGGCGGAATGATCATCAAGGGAAAAGAACCGGTAAGATTCGATTTTGATAAGCCCCGCATCATCATCTGCAACCACCAGTCGCATTTGGATCTGATGTGCCAACTGGTCTTTACCCCCAAGATTGTGTTTCTGACAAACCAATGGGTTTGGAACAATCCTACTTATGGTTTTCTGATTCGTCATGCAGAATATCTTCCCGTAATAGAGGGTCTGGAACCGCTGATGCCGCAACTCCGTTCGCTGACAGATCGGGGTTACAGTATTGCCGTTTATCCCGAAGGAACCCGTTCCAAGGACTGTCGTATAGGCAGATTCCATCAGGGAGCATTCTATCTGTCGCAGGAACTCGGATTGGAAATATTGCCTATGTACCTTTATGGACCAGGCAAAATCCTCCCCAAGAAAACCTACCATCTGCGCAAGGGTATCTTCTATATAGAAGTGGGAAATCCGATAAGCAGGAAGGAATTGCAAACCATGGGAGAATTGAGAAAACAAGCCTCCACATTGCGCAAACAATATAAGGAGAAATACGAAGAAATCGCAAACGAAATAGAAAAAAGAGTCTGAATTGAAAAGAGTTATTATTATAGGAAGTGGACTGGGAGGTCTGTCATGTGGCGTGATTTTAGCCAAGAATGGTTATCACGTTACGCTGTTGGAGCAGTCGCAGCAAATAGGCGGTTGCTTGCAATGCTTCTATCGCCATGGTGCCAAGTTTGAAACCGGAATGCACTTTATCGGAAGTGCTGCAGAAGGTCAGACTCTGTCCAAACTGATGCGCTATCTGGAGATAGACAGGGATGTGCAACTTTCCCCACTGGATCCTTCCGGTTATGATGTAGTAGCCTTAGCTGGCAAGAAATACAAGTTTGCCAATGGCAGAGAGAATTTCATCCAGCAGATGACAGAATACTTTCCAGACCAGCATGAGAATCTCATCAGATATTACAATCTGGTGGAAAAAATCGCCCAGGCTTCTTCCCTGCACGCTCTGAAAGATGCAGAATCAGATTCCGTCATCAACACAGAATACCAGCTGCGCTCCATCAACGAGGTAATTGACGAACTGATTACCGACCCTACCCTGGCGAAAGTACTGGTGGGCAATCTCCCCCTCTACGCAGCAGAGAAAGACAAGACTCCCTTCTCTACCCATGCCTTCATCATGGATTTCTACAACCAGAGTGCTTACCGCATAAAGGGAGGAAGCGATTCTGTTGCCCAAGCACTTGCCAATACGCTCCAGAGATACGGAGGAGAAATACTTACTCTCCATCAGGCAAGACACATCGTCTGCCACGACAAACAGGCAACGGGAATAGAGGTCTGGAACAAAAAGGAAAAGAAAACCGTATTCTTCCCTTGCGACTACGTGATTTCAGATGCGCACCCCAAACGCACCTTAGAAATGCTCGACACCAAACTGATACGGCCTGCCTACAGAAATCGCATCAACAGCATTCCACAAACAGTAGGCTGCTTCTCTATTTTCCTGCGGTTCAAGGAGCATGAAGTGCCCTACCTCAACTACAATTACTATGGTTATCAAGGCAATACGCCATGGAATTGTGAAAATTACTCGGAAGCATCCTGGCCCAAGGGATTTCTGTACATGCATTTCTGTGCAGGCTCCACACCAACAACCTACGCTTCATCAGGAGTTATTCTCTCCTATATGAAGATGGAAGAAGTGGCCCGTTGGAAAGGTTCTTCCGTAGGAAAGAGAGGAGAGGAATATGAAACTTTCAAACGCCAGAAAGCAGAAAAACTGCTGGACGTACTGGAAACTCATTTCCCTGGACTCAGAGATCATATTGCGGAATACTATACTGCCACCCCACTCACCTATCTCGACTATACGGGAACAGAGGATGGAGCCATGTATGGTATTGCCAAAGACATCACGAAGGGAGCTGCATACAGGGTGCCCCAACGCACCAAAGTGCCTAATGTATTTCAGACTGGACAAAACATCAACTCCCACGGAATGTTGGGAGTCCTGGTAGGAACCATCGTAACTTGCTCGGAGTTTCTGACTGCCAGGACCATTTACGAACAGATAAAAAAATGTAACGAATGAAGACGGCTATTATCATAGGAGGAGGTTTGGGAGGACTGTTTACTGGAGCCATCCTTGCCAAGGAAGGCTTACGGGTTACTGTGCTCGAAAAGAACGCTACGGCTGGTGGTGGACTCCAGAGTTTCCATCGCTTCGGTGAATCCTTTGATACAGGAATGCACGTCATAGGCGGAATGCAACCTGGCGGAAACATCTACCGCATCTGCGAATACTTGGGCATCCTGGACCAGGTGAAAATCAAAGATGTAGATGCAGACTGTACAGACAGTCTTTACTTTGCAGAAGACCAGCAGACCTATCAGCTCCAGAAAGGAAAAGAAGGTTTCATCAACTCTTTATCCGCTTATTTCCCGGAAGAACGGGAAAATCTGCAACGCTATGTAGATGCCATATTTGCCATTAGCGACTCCATCGACCTGTTTCATCTCCGTCCTACGACCGATTTCCTTCAGGTTCATACCGATGATTTTCTGATGGCAGCAGATGCTTTTGTTGCAAAATACATCCAGAATTCCAAACTCCGGAGCATCGTTTCCTACATGAATCCGCTTTATGGAGGCCGACAGGACGAGACTCCAGCCTTTGTCCACGCCATCATCTCCACTCTCTACATCCAAGGCACCAGCCGGTTTGTGGGAGGAAGTCAACATTTTGCCCAACTGCTTGTTTCTGTAATCGAACAGGCAGGAGGAAAGGTGCTCACCCATACAGAAGTAGAATGGGTGGAAGTCAACAACCGTCATGTGGAGTACGTAAGAACCCGGCAAGGAGAAATCTTTCAGGGCGACTACTTCATCTCAGCCATTCACCCTTGCACCCTCTTGAAACGGATGCCCGAAAAAGCTTTCCCCAAGGCTTATAGAGAGCGCCTGAATCAGATTCCAAATTCCTATTCAGCGTTTTCCGTCTATATCAAACTGAAGCCCGACTGCTTCCCATACATCAATCATTCGGAATATTACATGACCCGATACGATGAAATATGGAAATTCGGCGAGCAGCACGACACCTGGCCTTTAGGCTTCCTGTTGATGACTCCGCCAGACGAGAATCAGGGCAAATGCAGTTCAAAAGTCCTCATCACCGCACCTATGCTCTATGATGAAGTAAAGAAATGGGAACAGACCACCGTGGGGCATCGGGGCGAGGAATACGAAACTTGGAAAGCCCAGAAAGCACAACAGCTCCTCTCGCATATCGAGGAAATTCACCCGGGGTTCGGAGCATGTATCGACAGAATCATCACGGCTTCTCCATTGACCATTCGCGACTTTTATGGAGTGAAAGACGGAGCGCTGAGCGGATTCAGCAAGGACTATAAAAACATCGCATTATCGCAGGTCCCCGTGGTTACCAAGGTGGATAACCTGTTGCTGACAGGTCAGAACAACAACCTTCATGGTTTCTGCGGCGTTCCCCTGACGGCAATCAATACCGCCGAGGCTATTTTAGGAAGAAATTCCATACTCCATAAAATAAATGAAATCGGAAAGAATGAGAATTAAACCGATGAAGCAAAGACTGATGATCATAATAGGGTTCGTCCTCCTATGTCTCCAGATACTGAAGGCACAGGAGAAAGTCAACATCTGGCAAGGCACAGCATGCAGAAAGAATGTGGAAATGACTGCATATCTGGCAAAAGGTGGCAGCAAGATGGCTGTCATCGTATGTCCTGGAGGAAGTTACCTCTGGCACGATATGTATGGCGAAGGACACGAAGTGGGCAAATGGTTGCAGAACAACGGAATCTCTGCATTCGTGCTCCATTACCGTACTGCCGGATTCATGGCCTTCTTCCTGCATTACCGCCATCTGTTCAGAGGAGTCCGATACCCTGATGCATTGGACGACCTGACCCAAGCCACCTTATATATTAAGGAACACGCAAGGGAATACGGAGTCTGCTCCGACAGCATTGGAGCGATGGGCTTTTCTGCAGGCGGGCACCTTGTCCTGTCGGGAGTTACCCTGCGTAAACTTCCCCTGATGTTTGTTGCCCCCATCTATCCGGTCGTTACCATGAACGGAAAATACGTTCACAAGCGGTCGCGCAGAGCCCTGTTGGGCGACAACCGCAAAAACAGCAGACTGCTTCGAGACTCCCTGTCTATTGAGCATCATATTTCAGCCAGTTGTCCACCCGTGTTTCTGGTAAACTGCAAGGATGATCCTATCGTAAAATACCAGAACTCAGAATTGCTCGATTCCGCCCTGACTGTCCATCACATTCCCCATCAATACATCCAATACAAGACGGGAGGACATGGATTTGGAGCCTCCGACACAAAGGGTTCGCCCGAATGTCGGCAATGGAAGAAAGAATTTTTAGTTTGGATCAGAAAACTTCAGACCCAATAATTACAACATTAGACTTTTCCAGATTCAAGGATTCCAAGAATGAAAAAAATCAAGGATTCTAAGAATGAAAGAACAAAAAAGATTCCAATATGAACATAACAGATTTTGACGATATTCGCCCATACAATCCCGATGAATTTCTTGAGGCCATGCAGCGCATCGCCCACAGTTCATCGTTTCCGATTCTTTCTGCATACGTCTATCCGGAAGAATCGGTCAAGGAAATCCGTCAACGCATAGCCAACTACCAGACGGTTAGGGAATTTCAACAGGACACGATGAGTAAAGTCAACCAGCAGGTGATAGAAAACAGCATCACGGAATTTTCCTGCTCAGGACTCGACAAGCTGAGTCCTGAAGGGCATTATCTCTATGTTTCCAATCATCGAGACATCATGTTAGACTCCAGTCTTCTCCAATATTTCCTGCTCAATCACGGCTTCGACACCACAGAGATTACCTTTGGTGCCAATCTGATGTCCAACCAGTTGATTATCGATATTGGCAAATGCAACAAGATGTTCAAGGTAGAACGCCCGGGCGGAAGTCTGAAGGAATTCTATCGCAGTTCCAGACACCTGTCCGATTACATCCGCTTCGTGATTCAGGAGAAAGGACAGTCTGTCTGGATTGCCCAGCGCAACGGCAGGACCAAGGATGGAAACGACACGACAGACCAGGGCATCATCAAGATGTTCTGCATGTCTTGCCCGGATGATAAAATCAAGGCAATAGACCAGTTGCACATCGTACCTGTGGCGGTTTCCTACGAATGGGAATCGTGCGATATTCTGAAAACGCTCGAACTCTACGAAAGCCAGTTTGCCAAATACACCAAAAAACCGGGCGAAGATCTGAACAGTATTCTGACGGGAATCTCCCAACCCAAAGGTAGGGTACACATAGAAATCTGCGAACCGATTTCCCGCATGGAACTGATGAAACTGGAACAGCTTACGAGCAATGAATATCACAAGGCTGTAGCCCATCTGCTGGACGAGCGCATCAACAAGGCCTATCGCCTGTATCCCAACAATTACATCGCTTACGACCTGCGGTACGGCACCAGAAAATACCAGGATTTCTATACCCCGCAACAGAAGGAAGAATTCTTGGCACACGTCAGAGAATTGGAACATTATGATACTTGCGACATCGAAATGCTGAAAGATATTTATTTAGGCATTTACGCCAACCCTGTAAACAACAAGTAAGCAGAAGTAGAAGAAAAAATAAGTAAGAAGCAGAAAAAATAAGAAATAAGAAAATGACAGAACTGATTCTGAAAATATACGATTATCTCAAGACGCATCGGCTGAGTGGCATCTGCTCATCCGTAGCAATCACGCTCATACTCCTCCTTGCAGTTACCAGACTGAACTACAAGGAAGATATTGCCGACTTTCTTCCGATAGATAGCGAGCACCAGAATGCCATGAAGGTCTATCAGAACATTTCGGGAGCCAGCAAGATTTTCGCCATCTTCCAATACAGGAATGTTGCGCAGTCTGATTCCACCCAACAGGATTCAGACACGAAAGCTGCAGCCGATGATCCGGAAATACTGACCCGCACGATCGACTCTTTCGTGGAAAAAGTGGAGAAAACAGACTCTGCCCACGTCATCAGAAACCTGATGGCACAAGTGGATTTGGAAAAGATGAACCAGATAACAGATTTCGTCTATCAGAACATTCCTTATTTCCTGACAGATGCAGACTATCGGAGAATGGACAGTCTGCTCAGTCAGCCTGATTACATTCCCCACCAGCTGAAAGCAGACAAACAAATGCTCCTCTTCCCTACCGGCGGCATTCTGTCTGACAACATTCAGCGCGACCCGCTGAACCTCTTCACTCCCATCCTGCAGAAATTGCAGCATTCCGAATCCAGTCTGAAATATGAAATGTACGATGGCTACATCTTCTCTCCCGACATGAAGAAGGCCATCGTGATGATGGATTCTCCCTATGGGGCAAGCGAGACTGAAAACAATGCCCGCCTTACCCAAATGCTAAAAGACTGTGCCCGGGAAGCCAGCCAGTCGCAGCCGAATATAGAAATCCACATCATAGGCGGACCCGTTATTGCCGTCACCAATGCCCATCAGATCAAAACCGACAGCATTCTTTCTGTAAGTATTGCCGTCGTACTGATTCTTGCCTTGCTCTTCTTCTCCTTCAGAAGCAGGAGAAACCTTTTGCTCATAGCCCTTTCCATCGGATGGGGCTGGCTCTTTGCCATCGGCGGGTTAGCTCTCTTCCACAATCAGGTTTCGGTCATCGTCATCGGCATTTCATCCATCATCTTGGGTATTGCAGTCAACTACCCTCTTCATTTCATCGCCCACCTTTCTCATACACCCGACAAGCGGAAGGCGCTGAAAGAAATCTTCATGCCCCTCCTGGTGGGCAACGTGACTACGGTAGGTGCTTTCCTGGCATTAGTTCCACTCAAATCCGTGGCCTTAAGAGACCTGGGACTGTTCAGTTCTCTCCTGCTCGTCGGCACCATCGTATTCGTGCTCATCTATCTTCCCCATCTTTCTAAGACAACAGGGGAGGCAAAGCATACATTCCTTGACAAGTGGAGCAACATCTCGCTCGAAAAGAAACCGGTCTTCGTTACCATTGTGCTCATCCTGACCATCATCTTCGGATATTTCAGTCTGCAGACGGAGTTTGACACCAACATGGCACACATTAATTATATGACCCCGGAACAGAAGGCAGACATGGAATATTTCGCCAAAATGATGAAACAGGAAGACGGAATCCAGAAAGTCTATGCCCTGTCTTCCGACTCCACTTTGGACGGAGCACTCGACAAAAGCCTCTCCTTGCAGGGAACTCTGCAGGAACTTTCCGACCAGAAGACTATACAGGACTACTCCTCCTGCAACCAGTTTATCACATCGAAGAAAGAACAGGCACGGCGCCTGCAACTCTGGCAGAAATTCCTCGATAAACACCAGCATCTCCTCACTTCCGGCATCAAACCTTATATGACAGAAGAAGGATTTGCCGATGGTTGTTTCGCAGATTTCGAGCGCATTCTCCACCAGGATTACCAGCCGCAGGACATTCAGCATTTCAAACCTCTGCTGCAATCCGCATTTGCCTCCAACATCAGTACCGACAGTCTCAACGGCAAATACCACGTTATCAACATCCTCTCTGCCAAAGAAAAGGATGTAGAGAAGGTGGAGGATTGTCTGCAAACACAACATAGCTTCAGTTTTGATGTGAAGAGCATGAACAGCGCCATTGCCAACCATCTGTCAGACGATTTCAACTACATCGGATTTGCCTGCGGATTCATCGTATTCTTCTTCCTCTGGTTGTCTATGGGAAGTATCGAGTTAGCAGTCCTCTCGTTCATCCCGATGGCTATCAGTTGGCTGTGGATATTGGGACTGATGGCCATCTTCCACATGCAGTTCAACATCGTGAACATCATCCTCGCCACCTTCATCTTCGGTCAGGGCGACGACTACACCATCTTCATGACAGAGGGAGCCATGTACGAATATGCTTACCGGCGCAAGATGCTTGCCTCCTACAAGCATTCCATCATCATTTCAGCCCTCATCATGTTTATCGGCATCGGCACGCTGATAGTAGCCCGCCATCCGGCACTCCGTTCATTGGCAGAAGTCACCATCGCAGGCATGTTCTCCGTGGTTCTGATGGCCTATATTTTCCCGCCGCTTATCTTCAACTGGCTGGTGAAGCACAAGGGAGAATACCGGGTTCGCCCCCTTTCCTTACAGATGCTTTTCCGCCGCAGGAAAGAGGGAGTTGCCTATTATCACGACCTGGTTCTCGACCGCTACCGCTACAAGGGTGTGGAAGTTTTCAGCGCCGTCAAGCGAAATCTCAGGCGCAACCGTGATTATCAGGCGTGGATGGAGCAGCAGGATACTTCCCTGCCAGTCATCATCCCGTCTGCCGGCTATGGAGAGAAAGTGCTCCTCTTTGCCCTGCTCCACCCGGAAACAAAAGTGATTGCCGTAGAAGCAGATCCTGACAAATGCAGACTGATGAAATTCAGCATGGAAGGGATTGTTGAAAATGTAGAAATCATCAACCAAGCTGAAATCAGCCGTCAAATGTGATTATAAAAAAGAATCAAGATCTCATGAATAAGAATCAAGATCAGCATGAATGAGATTTAAGATGAACTAAAATCAATATGTATAAAAATGAAAATCAATATGAAAGAGAATATTAGAAAAATCCTGGAAGAAGCCCTACCTCTGGTAGATTTAGATTCAGATTTCCTGTTCAATGAACTGGATTCCTTAGGCATTACCACCATCCTGATGCTCCTTTCAGACGAATACCAGATAAAACTGGAATCATCAGACGTAACACCTCGGAATTTCCGCAACTTAGACAGCCTTGTGGCAATGGTAGAAAAGAAAAAACAGGCAGGCGTATGAAGACATCAGAGGACTATATGCTGACATCAGAGGATCATCTGTTGACTTTAGAGGACTATCTGGAGAAAGACGCAGCATTATTTCCCGACAAGGTGGCAATCATCTGTGGAGAAGAATCATGCACTTATCGGCAACTGTGGAACCGTGTAACCGATACAGCCGCTTCGTTTCATAGCAAGGGACTGGCGATTCCTTTCGTTGCTTCCCCTACGATAGAATGCCTCGTAACATATTTTGCCATTCATCGCTCAGGAAACGTGGCAGTTCCACTGGAACAGGAATCGCAGTTTTCTGAAGAAATGAACAAGACAGAAGAAGCCTCCATTCCAGCAGGAGTAGCCGACATACTTTTCACGACAGGCACAACCGGCAAGTCGAAGGGAGTGATGATTTCCTATTCCACCATCATCGCCAATGCTGAAAATCTGATAGAAGCACAAGGCTTTCATCACAACCTGACCTTCATCATCAATGGTCCTCTCAGCCACATCGGAAGTCTCTCCAAGGTCTATCCCATCATCCTCGTAGGCGGCACCCTGCACATCATCGACGGAATGAAAGACATCAACCGTTTCTTTCAGGCAATGGATTCCCCTACTGAAGGAAAGTTTGCCACATTCCTGGTTCCGGCAAGCATCCGGATGCTGTTGACATTTGCTTCCGACCGCCTTGCCCTGTATGCAGATAGAATAGAATTCATCGAAACAGGCGCAGCTCCTATCTCTCAGAACGATATGGAGAAACTTTGCTTTATCCTGCCCCAGAGCCGCCTTTACAATACGTATGCTTCCACCGAGACGGGCATCATCTCCACCTATGATTTCCAGCACGGCGAATGCTTGGCTGGCTGTGTAGGCAAACCGATGAAGCATGCAGGTTTCATCATCGGTGAAGACGGGAAAATCACCTGCACAGGGGAAACGCTCATGAGCGGTTATTATGGTGATGAACTCCTGACCCGCTCTATCATGAAAGAAGGAGTCCTCTACACCTCCGACCGAGGAACAGTTGACGAACAAGGGCGTTTGCGGCTCAAGGGACGGGATGGCGACATCATCAATGTGGGCGGTTATAAGGTAGCGCCAGATGAAGTAGAAGATGCCGCTCTCAGCCTTCCATTTATCAAGGACTGCATCTGCATTCCTGCCAACCATCGGGTTTTGGGCACCATTCTGAAACTATTAGTTGTGCTCGACGGGGATCATCCGTTCAACAAACGGGAGATAGCCTTAGCACTTCGCGACAAGCTCGAACCCTATAAAATCCCTACCCAATATGAGCAAGTAGAAAGCATCCAGCGCACCTTCAACGGGAAAATAAACCGGAAAGCATATCTTTCAGGAAAGTAGGTATGACTGCTCGCCAAATCATAAAAAAGCAATTAAAGTCGAAAAAAACAGACAATTCGCTTGGTGTTTTCAAAAAAATACATTAATTTTGCCACCATAAAATATAACATAACCAATATTATTAGACTATGATGACAATCGAAGAATACAGAGCAGCCATCTTTCAAGCACTGCTCGATGCAAAGAACGAGGACGGAACTCAGCTTCTCAGCGAAAAGGAAGCCAGAGAAGCCCTCAACGGCTTTACCGACGATGAGTTGCAAGATGGCATCCTATGGAATTCACCGGAGGATGTGGCTAACATCATATTGGAAGGATAAGAATACTTCAAAATATTCAGTCAAGAAGCGTATCATGGAATTCATGATACGCTTCTTTCATTTGATACGCTTTATTTTAATAGCTGCAAACGCAATAGAATTGTAGAAAGAAACGTCCTATTTTCCATTTCTTTTATAAATGAAACAAAAAAAATAATAATGCGCAATATTTCTTTGCGTAATTCAATAATTATTTGTAAATTTGCAGCCGCTAAGTCAAAATTATGCTCCATTCGGAGCGATTTGCCCCTCGGATGAGGGCTTTTGACCAGGCATAGAAAAATATTACCGGTAAAAAAGATACATTTAAGATAATGAAGATAGAAAACGAAATCATCAGCTCAGTAATCGCTGCGGTGAAAGAGCTTTATGGTCAGGACGTGCCAGAGAAAATGGTAGCCCTGCAGAAGACCAAGAGTAATTTCGAAGGTAACCTTACCCTCGTCGTATTCCCATTCCTCAAAATGTCGAAGAAAAAGCCTGAGGATACAGCACAGGAAATCGGCGAATACCTGAAGAAAAACTGCGCTAACGTTATCGCAGACTTCAACGTGGTTAAGGGTTTCCTCAACCTTTCTATCGCTCCTGCCGCTTGGGTAGGACTCTTGAACACCATCAACGCTGACCCTAAGTTTGGTGAGAAGCCAGTTACTGAGAACAGTCCGCTCGTTATGATCGAGTACTCTTCTCCTAACACCAACAAGCCTCTCCACCTCGGTCACGTGCGCAACAACCTCCTCGGCTGGTCTTTGGCTCAGATCATGGAGGCAAACGGCAATAAAGTGATCAAGACCAACATCGTCAACGACCGTGGTATTCACATCTGTAAGTCAATGCTCGCTTGGCTCAAGTGGGGCAATGGCGAAACTCCAGAAACTTCCGGCAAAAAGGGCGACCACCTCATCGGCGACTACTATGTAGCTTTCGACAAGCACTACCGTGAGGAAATCGCAGAGCTCAAGGCTCAGTACCTGCAGGAGGGCATGGACGAAGAAGCTGCCACAGAAAAAGCTAAGGCAGAGGCTCCGCTGATCAAGGAGGCTCACGAAATGCTCGTCAAGTGGGAGAACAACGATCCTGAGGTTCGTGCACTCTGGCAGAAGATGAACAGTTGGGTATATGCTGGCTTCGACGAGACTTACAAGATGATGGGCGTAGGTTTCGACAAGATATATTATGAGTCAAATACTTACCTCGAAGGTAAGAAGAAAGTAGAGGAAGGCTTGGAGAAGGGTCTCTTCTTCCGCAAGGACGATAACTCTGTGTGGGCAGACCTCACCAACGAGGGTCTCGACCAGAAGCTCCTGCTCCGTTCTGACGGCACTTCTGTCTATATGACTCAGGACATCGGTACAGCCGACCTCCGTTTCAAGGACTTCCCTATCGACAAGATGATCTACGTAGTAGGTAACGAGCAGAACTACCACTTCCAGGTGCTCTCTATCCTGCTCGACCGTCTCGGTTTCAAGTGGGGTAAGGACTTGGTTCACTTCTCTTATGGTATGGTAGAGTTGCCTAACGGTAAGATGAAGAGCCGCGAGGGAACCGTAGTAGATGCTGATGACCTGATGGCAGAGATGATTAAGGATGCTCGCCAGACAAGCGATGAGCTTGGCAAGTTCAAGGACATGAGCGAGGAAGAGCGCCAGGAGATTTCACGCATCGTGGGTCTCGGAGCATTGAAGTACTTCATTCTCAAGGTAGATGCTCGCAAGAATATGCTCTTCAATCCAGAGGAGAGTATCGACTTCAACGGCAACACAGGTCCTTTCATCCAATATACCTACGCTCGTATCCGCAGCATCATGCGCAAGGCAGCTGCCGAGGGCATCGAGATTCCTGCAGAGTTGGGCGCAGATGCACCTATCAACGAGAAGGAGATCGACCTCATCCAGAAAATGAACGACTTCGCTGTAGCCGTAGCCGATGCAGGCAACAACTACAACCCTGGAGGTATTGCCAACTACTGCTACGAGTTGACCAAGGAGTTCAACCAGTTCTATCACGACTACAGCATCCTGAATGCTGAGAGCGAGGCAGAGAAGATTACTCGTCTGGTTCTTGCAGCCAATGTCGCTAAGATCTTGAAGAACGGTATGGCCCTTCTCGGCATCGAGGTTCCAGAAAGAATGTAATGATCCTAATGTAGGGGGTTTATTATTATGTAAGAATTCTCTATATGAAAGGAAATTCAAGATATAATAACCTACAATTTAATAAGAATATTGACTATTGACAAATAATGAGCATCGTCCCAACAGAAAGATTGGGACATGCTCATTTGCTTTTTTAACCCCAACAGAAATAATAGAAATATGAGTAATATGCCTGTGAATCCTCCATCATGGAGAAACGATACCGTTTTACCATTGCCCAATGAAGTAATGGCAAATGCCTGGGCTGTAGATGCAGCCTGTTCCGGCAATCCCGGTCCGATGGAATACCAATGCATAGACCTGCAGACGGGAGCACAGGTTTTCCACTACGGTCCACTTCACGGCACAAATAATATCGGCGAGTTCCTCGCCATAGTCCACGCCCTTGCCCTGATGGAACAAAGGGGGATTACTGACAAGGTAATCTACAGCGACAGCGTGAATGCCCAGCTGTGGGTAAAAAAGAAACAATGCAAGACCAAGTTGGAGCATACTCCCCAGACCGCGCAGCTCCATCAGATCATAGCCCGCGCAGAGAACTGGCTCCGCACCCATCAGGTTACCATCCCTATTCTGAAATGGGATACCAAGACTTGGGGCGAAATCCCAGCCGACTTCGGAAGGAAATAACAGAAAACTTCCCCTTAATAAGTTTTCTCCTCTAAAATAAAGTGCTTTGATAGTCAATACTTTAAAACCTTTATGGTACAAATATGGAGGATAAGTTAAGGCTTAAAAGCAAGTCAAAACAAGCTAAATATAGATATTTATGCTCCCATTATGTATTTTCAATAACAAAATATTGTTTTGGGGGATAAAAGATAGAATATAGTCCTATTACACCTATTTATATATATACTTGTTTCTTGTGATCGTCTATCAGAGGAAATTCGCCAAGTATTCTCAAATGTTAAAAACCAACCTAAACACAAAGATTTCCACTCTAAAAGTCTTTAATCTCAATCTTTATTCTTACCTTTGTGGTCAATATTTGACAATTCTTAAAAAGAAAAGTCAGTCGGTTTTTAATCTAACCTCTGAATATAACATTGGAAGATAAAATCAAACAGCCTTTAACGGCTAACGCTTCATTGTATAATGGGCAACCTACCGACACAGGTTCATCGTGTCCAAGTGCAAGACTTACCTCTTGTACGCCCTCCATCTCAAAGAACAAAGGTGGGGTGTCGGTAGAGAATGTGCCATCCGGAAACAAGCAATGGTTTGTATTAAGAGTTTCTTATGGGCGTATTATCAAGGCAAAAGCATTCGTTGAGGCTAAAGGATTGGAATGTTATGTTCCTTTGCGATATAAAGAGGTAAGAAAGCAAGGAAAAAAGCGAATCATCACGGAGCCTCTTATTTCATCTTTTATGTTTGTTCATGCAACAGCAGAGCAAGTTGACTCTATTTTGCAAGATAAGAACATCAAGGCTTTTGAAAATAAAGCTTTGTTGAGTTACTATTACGACCATACTTCACATTGTGAAAATGCGCCAACCAAGAATCCTCCTCTTATCATTGCCGATACAGCTATGGATAATTTCATCCGTTTAACCTCCATACATAATCCTCACATCATCCCTGTTACTTCGGAGAATATCAAATATAAGTTAGGGGATGAAGTCGTGATTACAGAGGGTGAGTTTAAGGATATACATGGTAGAGTAACAAGGATTGCAGGTCAGCAGAGAGTGGTGGTAGAACTTTTTGATGGATGCTTGGTGGCTACGGCGTATATACCGAAGGAGGCGATGAAAATAGAGATAGTAAATAGAATTAGAGAATAAATGATGGAATTAACAAACCAACAAAATAAAGTTTTCGAACAAATTAAAGCATTCCTTAATAGTGATGCATCTGTTTTTATTCTTCGTGGTTATGCTGGTACCGGTAAAACTACGATGGTTAAGGTGATAGCAGACTATATTGAACAAACTCGTCAGTTAGTAATGATGGCTCCTACAGGACGTGCAGCAAGAGTTCTTGCTATGAAGACGGGGCATACAGCTACAACTATTCACAAAGCGATTTATTCCAAAGCACACGTTGAGCCTAAAAAAGTCAAGAATATTGCAGAGTCAGAGTTTAAGTTTGTATTTTCTATCAACAACTCTGAAAATGGAGGCAATATTGTTGCTATTGTAGATGAAGCATCAATGGTTTGTTCTCGTAAGATAGAACATGAATTGTTTATGTTCGGCACTGATAATCTGATGGAAGATCTCCTTACGTTTGTACGACCTAACTTTGGCGGTAAAGTGATTTTTGTAGGAGATCCGGCGCAGTTGCCTCCAGTTGGAGAATCAGTATCTAATGCATTACGGGCTGAGTATTTTAAAGAGAAAGGTCTGAAGGGCATTGAGGCTGAGCTTACAGAAGTGCTTCGTCAAAAGGATGATAGCGTTATCCTAAAGAATGCTATGATGATACGTGATCTCCTTAAAAAGGACAAACGTAACCAACTTGTATTTGAAGAGCAAAAGGATGATGTGGAAACAATTCCGTCAGAACAGTTCCTTGATAAATACCTTAATTACAGAAAAGAATCAGGAAAACACGATAGTGTTATAATATGCTATTCAAATAAATCTGCAAACAGATATAATAGAGACATCCGCAAATCTCTTTATGGAGGAGATGTGCCTCTTCAGGGAAATGACATTTTGCTTATTACACAAAACAACTATAGGCTTGATCGTATGAACGGAGAGTTTGTTCCTGTACTTTCCATTGGAGAGAGAATACAACAATCTGCTCCTGTATATGCTCAAATCGGAGGAAAGAAAGAGCGCATTGTCATTACTCTAAACTTCATTAAAGTAACAGTTCCTAATGGCGATGGTAATCCGATTCCATGTATGTTGCTTGAGGATTTACTGACAAGCGATACAGCAACAATTTCGATAGATGAAAACAGAGCTCTGTATATCAATTTCTGTATGAGGAATCCAAATTTAAAACAAGGTACAGAAAGTTTTGCAGAAGCTCTTCTCAATGATGAGTATTACAATGCTATACGTGCAAAATATGGATATGCCGTAACAGGGCACAAATGTCAAGGTGGTGAATGGGGAAAAGTGTTCGTTGACTACACGGGTAGAACAGGACTTGATGATGACAGTCTAAGATGGGCATATACAGCTACAACACGAGCACAGAAAACACTTTACGTAACAAACCTGCCACATATCACACCGTTCTCAAAATTCAGAATCGAACCTATACAAAAATGCAAGAACATAGCTCCGGAATGCAGAATCCTTAACGAAGTCCCGCCTACACCGTTCCACAACAAGAACGTAGACAATGGCATAAGGGCAAAGTACCATTGCATTGCAAAAAACATGGAGTATACTCCGTACAGAATAATAAGCGTACAGAGTCGTCCGTATTTGGAGATATACAACATACAAACTCCAGACGGAGTTGACAGATATGATCTCTTCTATAAAGCTGGAGATATCTTCCAGCCTGCAAAGGCGGCATCTCCGAATCAGCATACACCGCTTATAGAAATTATGTTGAATGACGAACAAGGAATGTCTTATAAATATAATTACATTCCCTCCGATGAATCACACTGCAAGTTGCTTGATTTGATTAGGTCGGCATGTGATACTATAAGTGTTCAGATTACGAACGTAGTTGAACATGCTGAAGATTTCAGCACTACATATTATATGCGTACCAGCGGGACATTCTCATATATAAAGGTGTATGTAAATTCTAACGGATTTATCACATACGCCAAACCTATGTCACTGAAAGGTAAAGATGACGGAGAACTTAGTGAAATAATAGAAATAATAAACTCACATTTTGTATAATATGGCAAATGTTAAAGATATAACAACAATGTGCAAGGCAGGTCAAGTGCAGGAAGCATACGAACTTGCCAAAACCGATTTGGCGGCTAGTCCAGCCGATATCTGGGCACAAAGAGCTGTTGGTTGGGTGCTATATTACATGATAAAAGCTGATTCTGAAGTTGGTGACTATGCCAAACTGTTAGAACATATAAACGAGCTTAAATCATTAGATCAGCTGACTATAGCCAATGACAGTATGATTTTTGACAATGTGCAATTCCAGATAGCAAACTTCATCAAGAATAATATATTCTTAACAGACATTGAAGCATCTTCAAAACTATCAACGTTGTTTTCGAAGTTTAAGGATTATGAATTCAAACCATCCATAGGTCATTCCTTCCTTCTTCAAGCCATTCTCAAATTTGAGAATTGGTCTGAAATGCCTGACTTTTTTGATTGGTGGAATTTGGACAACCTATCTTCTAAAGACTATGAGCCATACGTCAATCAGAAAGGACAAAAGATAATGACTCTTGCCGAACGTGCCTTCATAGCAAATTCCAAGGCGTTGCTTAGACTAAATGATCTTGGACGAATTGAGGAATTCCTTCCCAAGTTGGACAATCTTATGAATAACCATAAGGAAATGATGTATCCAGGTTATTTCTACGGGAAACTTCTCTTGGCTTTAGGAAGTAATCGAGATGAAGCTTTAAAAGTTATTATACCTTTTGCGAGAAAAAAGGCTACCGAGTTTTGGGTTTGGCAGCTTTTAAGTGATGTTTTCACGGATGATGAAGACAAACAACTAGCTTGTCTGCTACGTGCAGTTCATTGCCGAACACAAGAAACCTTCCTTGGTAAAGTTCATATCAAATTAGCCAATTTGTATATAAAGCGTGGATTACTTAACTCTGCACGTTATCATATTGATGCTGTAACACGATGCTATGTTTCACAAGGTTGGAGACTACCAAACGAAATAGATTGCTGGATACACCAACCGTGGCTTAATTCTACTATACCAGACGGAAATGTCTCTATTGATTATATGTCCATTACGGATGCCATATTATGCAATGGCGCAGAAGAATGTATTGCAGTCGTAACATACGTTGATCAAACCAATCATAAAGCTTTTATTATTTATGGCAAAGAGAAACGGACAGTTCAAAAGTTACGGTTTAGGGTACAGGCTGGAAATATTTTGAAATTGCATTATATTACAGATAATGAAGGTAAAATGAAAATTATCAGTTCAACAAAATTTCAACTGCCTTCGAATCTAAATTATGCTAAATATGTGGACGGAAAGATTAACAAAAGGGACGATAAAGAATTCGCATTCTTAAAGTCAGGTTCTATAAGTTGCTTTGTTTCACCAAATATTGTAAAAAAATACAACTTAAAGAATGGTGATAATATCAAAAGTCTGATTATCTATGATTATGACAAAAAGAAGAATGCGTGGAATTGGGTTTGTGTAAACGCTAAGAAGTAAAAAAATATGAAAGAATTAACACATAATGCTAAAATAGCAGTATTAAAAATATTGAATGACATCGTTAATGCAGATAATATTGTAAAAGATGTCGAAGTTGATTATATGAATGAAATTGCACGTTCTTTCGAACTTGCAGATAATTATATGGACGAGGTAAACAATCTTGTTACGTTACAAGCTTTGGCAATAGTAAGAACACTATCAACTGATTTAAAGCAGGAAATTGCCCAGATGATGGGAAAGATGATTGTTATTGATAAAGACATTAATTATAATGAGGTAAAACTATATAATGCAGTCTGTGAATCATGCAATATTGAACGCAATTTCAATATTGAAGACTATCCTCCTGAGGTAACTATAAGTGGTACATATGTTAATCTAAAATAGAAGTGAACAGATATGAATATAGCAGAACAGATACATTTGAAACTTCAACTGAAGGAAAGCTCTGAAATAGAATATAAGTCTGCCGCAGGTGGGTTTCCAAAGGCTGAATTTTGGCGTTCTTTTTCAGCCTTGGCCAATACCAACGGTGGCACAATAGTATTGGGAGTGAAAGAGAAAAATCATAAATTCACACCAGATGGTCTTTCTGAAGAACTTATAGCAAAATACAGAAAACAGTTTTGGGATGATGCACACAATAAGTCGTGTGTGAACATTCCGTTGTTGGTAGAGAGTGACATCGAAGAAATAAAGACTGACGGAGGGCAATATCTACTTGCCTTTAGAATTCCTCGTGCACAATATGACTTGCGCCCCATCCACCTTACACTTACCCCGTTTGGACATACTTATAAGCGTAGGGATGAGGGGGACTATCTCTGCAGTGATGATGAAATAAAGCAAATGTACTCGGATGCCAATAACATGAGAGCATCTGCAGACTCCAGAATCTTAAGAGGCTATTCCTTTGATGACATTGACATACCTACTCTGCACCAATATCGTCGTGCGTACGATATTAAGCATGAAAGCCATCCTTGGACAGAGCTTGATGACAAAAAGTTTTTGGAAATCATAGGTGCCTATCGTAAAGATAGAGCCACATCAACGGAAGGATTCACAGTTGCTGGTATGCTGATGTTTGGCAAGACCAATAGTATTACCGACCCAGAGTGCTGCCAAGAGTTTTTCCCAGACTATCGTGAGCATTTGAGTGACGACCTTCAGGTACGTTGGACAAACCGTATATATCCCGATGGGACATGGGAAGCCAACCTTTATCAATTTTTCACTCGTGTCTTACCTTTATTGCAACACGCTTTGCCTGTGCCTTTCAGTCTTGACAACAATCAGATGAGGAATAATACAACCACGGCTCATATAGCTTTGCGTGAGGCTTTTGCCAACAGTTTGATTCATGCAGCATATACGGTAAGGGGCAATATTGTGATTGACAGATACTTCGACCGTATTGTTTTGTCAAATCCTGGTACAATGCTTATCAGCATGGAAGAATACTATGAAGGAGGACATAGTGTATGCAGAAACCCTGTAATCCAAAAGATGTTTGTATTCTTGGGAATTGGTGAGAAAGGAGGAACTGGCGCTGATGTTATTGCAAAAGGATGGAAGGATAATGGTTGGAGCATACCAACAGTTGAAGAAAAGAGTAATCCTGATAGAATAGAAACGTGCCTAAAACTGGAGGGAAATATTAATGGAACTACGGAAACATCCTCTGTAACTACGGAAACTCCTTCTGTAACTACGGAAACAACTACGGAAACTCCTTCTGTAACTACGGAAACTTCTGCCGATACTACGGAAACTTCTGCCGATACTACGGAAACTATTCTAAAAATAATCAGCAATAATCCTAAGGTTACGGCAAAAAAGATAGCATCCGTATGTGGTATAACAGAAGATGGAGTTGCTTACCATATCAAGAAATTAAAGCAAAGAGGACGATTGATTAGAATCGGAGGTCCACGCAATGGAGGCGAGTGGAAGGTGGTTGAATGATTTTTTCAATACTTTTAGACAAACTCAAAATTGAATTCATAATGTTATTAGGAAACGAGATAAAGTCTCTTAGAGACGAACAAGGAATATTGCAACGCCAAGTGGCTGCATACTTAGAAATTGATACTCCAATGTTCAGTAAGATAGAACGTGGGGATAGGCGAGCAAAGAGAAGCCAGGTACCCCAACTGGCTGAATACTTTCATGTGGATGAGAAAGAACTGCTCACCTTGTGGCTGGCAGACAGAATATTGGATGCCATAGAAGGCGAAAAAGAATTGCAGTTTCGTGCTATTGAAGTAGCAAAACGCGAATTAACAAAGGCTGATTTATAAAGGTTATATCAGTTCTTATCAACAAGACGATAGGTTTGTCCAGTTTGGATAACCCTATCGTCTTGTTATTTTGTAAGGTTTCAATGTTCTAAGCTCCTAAAAGTCGTGAAGAATGAATCCGAGTGGATAAGTGAATTCAACTCTTGATAATCCTTCTTTCTCTTTTCATCCATGATAATCTTCTTGTAGAAGACGCGGTTGGTTCTGTCAAGGTCCATAACCCGGCTTTGATATAGGGATGAAAAGAGAACACAGGCGATAATGCCAAGAATGACAAGATACCATTGGAGCAATCTCCATTTGTCTGTCCTTTGTTTGAATCTGTTCCATCTGTAGAACCACCATGATTTCAATGTAGGTGGAGGAAATGGCTTGGGACTTGTGATGGTTTGCAGAGCATCGCCCCATATTTTCAAAATCGCATGTGCTTTTTCTACAAATTCATTCTCGTCAAGAATTTTCATGCCGACGTAACGGATTGTCCGTTGAATCTCAAGAGAATATTGTGGCGCCCATTCAGCAACTTGCTCAATGGTCATTAAGCCTTGCGCTTTTCGCTTTTGCAAATACACGTTGCTTTAACCTTGTATTGGAACATTGGCAAAAGTATATTACAAAAACAAAAGCAGGAAGGTTGGGGCAAACAGGTTATAGAGCAACTGTCAAAGGATTTAATCTCTCGTTATCCTGATGACCGTGGTTATTCCAAACGCAACCTTGGCTATATGAAGAGTTTTTCCATGCAATATCCAGATTTTCCATTTTTGCAAGTGCCACTTGCAAAATTAGAGAGTGAAGGTAAGGATTTTGTGCAAGTACCGCTTGCACAAATATCTTGGTATCACCATATTTCATTGCTGCCCAAGGTGAAAGACGAAGCAGAGCGTGCCTACTATATAACGGAAACAGCTCAAAATGGGTGGAGTCGTGATGTGATGCTTCTTCAGATAGACAATGGGTATATCCATGCAAAAGGTCATGCCATCAACAACTTTGAGCAGACCTTGCCACCTCCTCAGTCTGACTTGGCTCGCTACATATTCAAAGACCCTTACAACTTTTCATTCATTGGAACGGTTGCATTGCAAAACGAATTGGATATAGAAAAATCATTGACAAGCAAGATTACCGATTTTCTTCTTGAAATGGGGCATGGCTTTGCATACATAGGCAGACAATATCACATATCGGTTGATGGTGATGATTACTATATCGACTTGCTGATGTCGCATCGGCATTGCCACAGATTGAGAATTTGGAAAATTCTATGGATGATTTGGAATATGATAAGTGAAATAAAGATAGATGACTATATATAATAAGGTATAAATTATGTCTATTCGGTTGTTTGATTTGTATCAGTAAGAGGCAAGTCCAAAGTTATCCTCTTTGTGGCATTCTCTTTCTTCGCATCAATAACCTTTGCATAGATTTGAGTTGTACGTACATTGGTATGACCAAGCATCTTGCTTACTGTATAAATGTCTGTACCGCCCGCCAGCTGGAGCGTAGCATACGATTATGCCATTCAAATCTCGTTTGGGCTTGATTTGAAATTTTGCTACTGGCATAATTTTTTTATTGTATAAACGTAATCGAATATCAGGATTTTTTTTTAGAAACGGCACTCGTAAAATCTCGTCACCCTTCATCTTTTCGCCTGAATCCCCTGTGTTTATCGGGGTTTCCGAGGGATAGAAGGGCAAGTTCTCAATATAAGCGCAAGTACAAAATATAAGAAAGCGCTTTATTAAGGTCTAATGATGCGCATCGTTAGGTGCTAATAATGCGCATCGTTAGGTGCTAATAAAGCGCATCGTTAGATGTTAATGATGCGCATCGTTAGACCACGCAGATCTCATATAAGCTATATCCTTGAAAATCTACAAATTACGCTCCATTTCAAGATAGCAATTTTCCGTCTGATGGACTCCCACTTAAAATTTCAATAGATTTTCGTCTAATGTAGAAGCACTATCATCGCCAAACAATTTCCTGTTTGCCTTCTTTCGGGCATTACTTATTGTCTTAGACGATGTTTTCACAAGAACAGAAATATCAGTATTGTCTATATTCAAATAGGTAAGAACACATACCTGAAATTCCTGTGTACTCAATCGGCTTCTCATTATCTGTTCATATAGAACGGGCAGATAATGCTGGAACTCGGCAGATAATGCATCCCAATCTTTTGGACTCGGACTATGACGATTATGATGTCTGGCCATCTCTTTAAATTTCAGAAAAATGTCGCTTGCCATCAATGCATTCTTGTTGCCTACCTTATTATATTGGTCACATTTCTCCTTATATTCTTGAAGAGCAACTTGCAAAGACATGATTTCTTCTTGTTTTCTCTTGACTGAAAGATCTATATTTTCCTGCAGTATTGATAATTCTTGGCGAGCCTTCTCCATATTCTGAAATGTCAACACATAATTTCTATTCACTTTTTTCAGTTCATCCGACATTTTCTTCTGCATATTTCGATAACGGCGGACAAGGTAAATCACAAATAGCAATATGATGAAACCAGCAATGATTGCCACATATTTATCTCGCAATTTCTGTTGCTTTTCCTCCTCTATCTTTTTCTGCAATCTTGTATAATTATATAAAGAGTTAGCCAGAACAACTGCCTTCGCTTGTGTTCCATTCAATATCTTATCCATTTCCTGCTCACATAATAAAGAATATTTATTGATGGAATCACTATTCAGACGTATTCTATATACATCCAACAAACCTTTCGCCGTCTCATATCGGAAGCCATAACATCCTAACTTACGAAAATAATATTCAGCGGAATCGATTTGATTTACTCCTAAATAATACTTTCCCTTAGCCACATAATAATGTTCACGCCCAGATTGGATATGATTGTCTTTATCAAATAAGCCAGACTCTTTTTCGTAGATATTCATATAATGATGAGCTTGCTGATATTGACCACAATTCAAATAGGCATAGATAAGTGTAGGAAGAACCTGTGCTGCATCCTCATGCATACCCTGTTTCTTGTAGAGCGTATTACATTTTAGCGTTAGCTTCATCGCTTTCAATGTGTCACCTAATGCATAATATGCGCTTGCCATTCCATCAAGTCCCTGTATTGATTGGGCTATATTATTGGCCTGGGCAGCATAGTAACTATACTTCTGACAACAACTCAAAGCTTCCCTTTGTAAATATTGATAACGGTAAACATCCGCCATTTGTCCATAGATTCGAAACAAAGTAGTATAATCACAATCCCTACTCAAAGTATCTGCATTCTCCACTGCATCCAGATAGCATTCAATAGCCTTGGGTGCCTCTTTCATATCACGATAGATACATCCCAAGAGATAATGAGCCT
>ENA-ORUV01000336-ORUV01000336.1-human-gut-metagenome-genome-assembly--contig:-NODE-336-length-37245-cov-21.2316_pt1 | contig 37245 bp, 29 predicted proteins | sample MGYA00242089_ERZ509229 | MGnify/ENA primary metagenome ERZ509229 (study PRJEB26280, sample SAMEA2338805) | human gut metagenome | biome: human gut; feature: human-associated habitat; material: faeces...
CTGCGTCTCAGCAATTCAAGCAAGCTTGATTGCATTCGACTTGCACGATAATTCAGCCCGTCCATCCTAAATCCGAAATAAAAACATTAATAATGATAACCATGTAAATAATCATCGTATTTAGGTATTGTATAGAAGTTGAAACCAAGCTAACTTTGCAACAGTTAAAACCAACGGCTTTAGCCATACACTTACATAAATAAAAACAACTAAAGATTATGAAAAAGACTGTTATTATCTATGGCACAAGCACAGGCACTTGTGAAGACCTCGCTGGCAGAATTGGAGCAAAATTGGGTGTGGACAACGTTATCAACGTAACCGACCTTGACGACAGCGTTATCGCCAACAACGACAACCTTATCCTCGGTACATCCACTTGGGGTGCAGGCGAGGTGCAGGACGACTGGTATGACGGCTTGGAGGTTATCAAGAACGCCGACCTTAGCGGCAAGACTGTAGCTCTTTTTGCCTGCGGCGACTCCGAGTCGTATCCTGACACCTTCGTAGGCGGAATGTCAGAGATATACAATGCCGTAAAGCAGGCTGGCACTAACGTTATAGGTGCAGTTGCTACGGATGGCTATACATTCGACGACTCCGAATCGGTTGTTGACGGCAAGTTCGTGGGTCTGGCTCTCGACGAGGTGAACGAGGACAGCAAGACAGACGAGCGCATAGACAACTGGGTAGCCGAAATAAAGCCAAGCCTCTAATCAACATACCCAACAGTTAGTATTAACACATAAAACCAAGTTTTCAATCATGCAGCAATCCACAGCAGTACCAGTAGACATGAAGGTTCTGATGAACCATATCTACGAATATAAGAAGGGAGTGCGCCGTATGGTACTCTTCACTTTCAACAAGCAATACGAGGACGTTGCAATCCGCCGACTGGAAAGCCAAAACATCAAATACGTTATCCAGCCGGTTGGCAGCGACCGCCTTAATTTGTATTTCGGTAGAGAGGAGTGTCTTAACGCCATACGCATGATTGTAACACGGCCTCTCAACCTGCTCACGCCTGAGGAGGACTTTATGCTCGGGGCTATGCTTGGATATGATATATGCGCTCAATGCGAGAGGTACTGTGAGCGTAAGGACAGAAAAGGCAGCTAAGAGGGCGTGTCAAAACTCTCTTATTCTTAAATCGAGTAGGAGGTAAACACTAATCATAGGTGTTTATCTCCTATTTTCATGTTTACCGACCTCTCACATAGGGTGTTCCTTTTCGCACTTTGTTCGTTTATCATGTGCGCATGCTTCGTCACTTGCTATTTGGCTCAAAACCGCGCAGAGATTTTTCTAGTTTTTGCCCCGCCCCAACGCTCTCCCTAACAGATCGTGTGTATAACACAAACCATCAACGGACCGGCTTGCTTGCTAATAGTAAGTCGGTCCGTTGCGCGTTATAATGTATATGGGGACGAAAGATGAAGATCTGTGAATGGCAAAACGTACATCTGTGGACGGGCTGAATTATCGTGCAAGTAGAATGCAATCAAGCTTGCTTGAATTGCTGAGACGCAGCCGATAATTCATCCCGTCTTGACTAAATCCGAACTTGAATAATATATACTACTAGAGTTGTCAAGAATGACATTTTATGATGATTGGACAGTTGTAGAGATGGTCTGTTGCGTTATTTTTAGTATATTGCAGCGTCAAATGGATGAAATAAATATAGTTTGCAAGCAAAAGTATTTAAAAAACATTACTTTTGCACCGTATCAATAAATGATGCTGCAACTAACACAGAATATTTAATATAACCTTTTTAATTATGAAAAAGCTTAATCCTAAAAATTACCCCCCAGCTGCTAAAACTACTGCTGACGTTTTTTATGTGTCTACCCATGTGGGCTGGCTCGCTGCGGGCACAAGACCAACCGTATGCTGAATATGACGGGTATTCAGAAACTCTTACTTTCCGCTATGGTGCTAAACCCGCAGGTGCTTATGATTTGAACGAAGGTAACGCTACACCTAGGTGGTGGTACGATCTAATCAACACTGAAGACCCTAAGCAACATAATAAGATTAATAAGGTAGTATTTGATGCTTCGTTTGCAAATGCAAGACCAACGAGTTGCCATATGTGGTTCGTTGGGTGTAGCGATCTGACCGAAATTGAAGGTATTGAGAATCTGAATACAGAGGAAGTAACAAACATGGGCTATATGTTCTATGGTTGCTCTAGTCTTACCTCGCTCAACGTCTCTAACTTCGATACTCAGAATGTGACAGATATGAGCTATATGTTTTCTGCCTGTTCAGGTCTTAAATCGCTCAACGTCTCTAACTTCGATACTCAGAACGTGAAAAATATGAGCAATATGTTCTATAGTTGCCGTAGTCTTACCTCGCTTGACGTCTCTAAGTTTAATACTCAGAAGGTGGAGTATATGCATGCTATGTTTAGTTGGTGCGAAGGTCTTCATTCTCTCAACCTCTCTAAGTTCGATACTCAGAACGTGAAAGATATGAGCAATATGTTCTATAGTTGCGAAGGCCTTACCTCGCTCGACGTCTCTAAGTTTAATACCCAGAAGGTGGAGAATATGCATGCTATGTTTAGTTGGTGCGAAGGTCTTCATTCTCTCGACCTCTCTAAGTTCGATACTCAGAACGTGAAAAATATGAGCAGGATGTTCTGGAGTAGCTCTGCTCTTAAAACCATCTATGTCAGCGACAAGTTTGTTACAACAAAGGTAAGTAATGGGTCAGAGATGTTCAAAGACTGCACCTCGCTCAAGGGTGCAATAGATTATGATGCCAGCAAGATTGACCCCGCTTACGCCAACTGCGGCACAGGTTACTTCACTCCTGGATGTGCCTATGCCGAGTTTGACGAAGGTACAGGAACTCTTACATTCAAATGCGGCCTTTCCAAGCCCGAAGGAGCTTATGATTTGAATGAAGGTGCTAATACACCAGCGTGGATAAAGAAAGACTGGAGTATGAATGATCACATCAAAAATGTGGTATTTGATGCCTCGTTTGCTAATGCAAGACCAACGAGTTGCAATATGTGGTTCATATACTGTAATAATCTGACCAAGATAGAGGGTATAGAAAACCTGAATACCGTGAACGTGACTAGTATGAGCAATATGTTCAGTGGTTGCTCTGCTCTTACCTCACTCGACCTTTCTAAGTTCGATACTCAGAACGTGACTGATATGAGGTTTATGTTCAGTGATTGCTCTAGTCTTACCTCACTCGACCTTTCTAATTTCGATACTCAGAGCGTGAAGAAAATGAACTATATGTTCAGTGGTTGCTCTAAACTTACCTTACTCAACCTTTCTAAGTTCAATACTCAGAACGTGACAGGTATGTACGGGATGTTCTCTGGCTGTTCAGGTCTTACCTCACTCGACCTTTCTAACTTCAATACTCAGAACGTGACAGGTATGACTAGTATGTTCTCTGGCTGTTCAGGTCTTACTTCGCTCGACCTTTCTAAGTTCGATACACAGAAGGTGACAACTATGGGATATATGTTCAATGGTTGCTCTGCTCTTACAACCATCTATGTCAGCAACAAGTTTGTTACAACAAATGTAGGTTTTGGAGATAGTATGTTCTCTGGCTGCACCTTGCTCAAAGGTGCAACAGTTTACGATGACAGCAATACCAACCACACTTACGCCAACTACAACACAGGCTATTTCACACTTAAGCCCTCTACAGCCTATGCCGTATTTAACGAAGTTGACGGCACTCTTACTTTCCGCTATGATGATAGTAAGCCTGCAGGTGCTTATGATTTGAATGAAGGTGCTAATATACCAGCGTGGATAAAGAAAGACTGGAGTATGAATGATCACATCAAAAATGTGGTATTTGATGCCTCGTTTGCTAATGCAAGACCAACGAGTTGCAATATGTGGTTCATATACTGTAATAATCTGACCAAGATAGAGGGTATAGAAAACCTGAATACCGTGAACGTGACAGCTATGTACGGGATGTTCTATGGATGTTCAGGTCTTACCTCACTCAACCTTTCTAAGTTCAATACTCAGAACGTGACTAGTATGAGCAATATGTTCAGTGGTTGCTCTGCTCTTACCTCACTCGACCTTTCTAAATTCGATACTCAGAACGTGATTGAAATGAACGGGATGTTCGATGGCTGCTCAGTTCTTACCTCACTCGACCTTTCTAAGTTCGATACTCAGAAAGTGACTGATATGGCTTATATGTTCAGTGGTTGCTCTGCTCTTACAACCATCTATGTCAGCGACAAGTTTGTTACTACAAAAGTAAGTGATGGGTCAGAGATGTTCGAAGGCTGCACCTCGCTCAAAGGTGCAATAGTTTACGATGCCAGCAATACCGACCACACTTACGCCAACTACGAGACTGGCTACTTTACTAAACTTGTAGGAAAGAACGGCAATGACAAGATTGGTGCTGTGGGCGAAGTGCTTACTGCCGAAAGCCTTGCACTTGCTGATGATAAGGACTTTGAGGCTTATGAGCCGTTTACTGCTAAAACTGCAACATACACTCGTACTCTTAAGGAAGGCACATCGTGGGCTACACTCTGCTTGCCATTTAACGTAGAGCTCGAGGGACAGAACTTCCGTGCATTTAACCTTTTGTCTGCTGCCGATGGTATTATCAAGCTCCAAGAGGTAGAGACGAGCATAGAGGCTGGAAAGCCAGTTGTTATAAAGATGAACGAAGGCGAGAATACGCTAAGCTTTACCTACTCAGGAACTACTATTGCACCAGAAGCACAGACAGTTCAAGCCTCAGAGAATAGTGGTTATAAACTGACGGGAATATATACTCAAAAAGTGTTTGACAAAACTGCCGACAACAACTGCTTTATCATCAAGGGTGGTAGTTTGATGAACCCAGCCATGGTACTGAGTAAGACTTCTACCCAGATAGTAGGAACCAAACCTTTCCGCGCTTATATGCAGGAGGATGGAACAGAGGGTGGTGCACGCGCATTCTCACTCAGTTTCGAGGGCGAGGCAACAGCCATCAACACTCTTAATGGCGTAGATGCCGACAATGCTGAGTACTATGACCTCCAGGGTCGTCGCATCAACAGCTTGCAAAAGGGCATAAACATCATTAAGCACGGAGGAAAAGCAACTAAAATACTTATTAGATAACTACACAACTTATGAAAAAGTTTAAATATATAGCACCAAAGAGTCAGGTTATCGAGATAGAACTCTCAAGTATCATGGCTACTTCGACAGAGGCAATAAAAAAGTTCACAGAGGAAGACTACACGGAGGAAACCGTAAAGAACTTTTGGGAAACACCTTCGGACAAAGACATTTGGGCAGACTAACTCAATACGCTCTCCCTAACAGATCGTGTGTATAACACAAACCATCAACGGACCGGCTTACTTGCTAAAAGTAAGTCGGTCCGTTGCGCTTTACCATTCCACGTTATAAACGCGAGTTCGGGATAAGGATTGCGTTAAGGGTGGTTCTATAAATTCTGAGATTTATGGTACCCAATTCAGATGTGCGATTTGCATGGTCTTGAAAGCGTCTTTCTGATAGTAAAATCAGTCACATAGCCCGCTATGCTCCTTCATTTACTATCAAAAATACACTCCCAATACCATACAAATCCCATCATCAGAATTTATAGAACCACCCTTAATACTTAGAATTTCATTTTCAAGTCCATTCCTAACATGCGAGGCGCTCCATACTGAGCAAAGCGATTGCCCATGCTATCGAAGGCAAAGGTGGCGTAACGCGAAGCCGTGAGGTTGCGTGCCCAAAGTTCTATGCTGATGCCATGCACGAGTTCTGCGCCAAGACGAGCAGAGAGGGTGGCATAGAAAGGCTGAGAAAAAGAGTTTGCCTCGTCCCACATCACTCGGCCTGCCCCATTGACAGCCAGGCCCACCGACCATGCTTTTACAAAGTCGGCTTTCTCCGTCTTGTCAATAGGCTGACGAAAATCTACGGAGAAGTTCATCGTATGCTGAGGCACGAAGGGCACGCGATTGCCCGTATAGTCTACACGCTCTCCACTTTGTGAGGCTCCCAAGTCGTAGGCAGTAAACTCTGCCTGCGTCAGTCCATAACCCGCGCTTAGATTTAAGCGGTCGGCAAGGAGCTGCGAGCGAAGTCCCACCTCTACTCCGTAGCTGCGACTTCGTCCTGCATTCACCATGATACGTCCCATGCCACTTTCGGCAAATCGGGCAAGCTGCTGATCACGCGTTTTCATATAGAAGCCTGATAGGTCGAGCTGCAAGGCACGTTCTGCCAAGTTGTGATGGATGCCCAGTTCGTAACTCCAAGTATATTCGGGCTTATAGTAGAGCTGATTCACAGATGGCTTATTGGGCGTAATGCCATCGAGCACGGAGGAAAGTCCAGCCAATGCACCTTGCTTCATGGCGTCGGGCAGGGGAAGGTTGTTAATCGTCTGAACGCTATAATCCTTCACACTCAAGAGCATTGAGCGGCGAAGTTGTTGCTGCGACAGGTCGGAGTACGACTGAATATTATAGCCTCCCGAACGATAGCCTTTAGCTACGGAGAAATATACATTTCCTAGTCCGCGCGGAAGTGTATAGTTGAGTGCCCCTTTGGGCAATACCTGCCAATCGTCGTGCTTGAGTACTCCCGTGAGTGAAGGATTGGCCTCTAACTGCGTGTTGAAGTGCATGGTCGGTCCCATTGCCATCTGAAAGCGGAAGGGAACGGCTGCACCACTTTCTGTGCCCGAAAGCAAATGAAGTTCGCGGTGGTCGTAGTCGAGACGTAGCCCCAGTGTGAGCGAGAGTCCACCTACGAGGTGCACCGTACTCTGATGAAATACTGCCGCGTTGAGCGAAGGCGTGCGCAGATGGGCAGAGAAGGGAATTTCACTTCCTGAAAAACTCACACCCACGGCAGGGCGCTGAGGCATATTGGCTGCAATCTGACGATTGAGATAGCTCACGCCTTCACCATAGAAAGTCACGGGACAATCCGTTGATAGCCATTGGTACATGGCAAATGCTCCCGTGGTCCAGGTCCAACGGGGCATGGAGCCTTGAGAAGGTTTGCTCTTTACAGAAATTTCTTCGCTAAGCGTGCTCATCTGTTGGCGTTGGCAGAGTGAGAAAATGTCGCTGCTCGAGAAGTCCTGGTCCATAAAGAGACGATCGTTGAGATGCTGAAACGAAGTAATCGAACTCAGCACAAGGCGAGGTAACTGATGCTCCACGCCCAGTCCCGTGTTGAACAGACTACGGCGATATTTGCTCGGTCGGTTTTGATTCAATGTGCCCCAGTCTCGATTGTCGCCGCCCGAAGTCTCAAAGCCTTTATCAAATGAGGAAGTCTGCCCCAATAGATAGTAAGGACATGCCCCTTCGTTGCTATGTTCGTAAGAGGCCGTCCAGTCCATCTTCACAACGTCGGTAGGTTTCCACGTCCAGCGTATGCGTCCTCCGCCAGCTTCTGAGTTGTCTTGCTTCTTGCTGTTGGCAAGATTCATAAAGTAACCGTCTCGACCTTGATAGTAACCGCTGAGACTGAGTCCCATCCCCTTTCGAGGATGCAGATAAGTGGTCAGCGAAGCATGGCGCGTCATGGCGCGTTCGCCCCATCCTGTACCGATGCCTGCTTGCAAGTCGGTGCCATAATGTGTCAAAGGGTCGGCGGTGAAAATACGTACGAGCCCTCCCATCGTGTTGCGTCCATAGAGCGTGCCCTGCGGACCGCGAAGCACGTCGACACGTGTCACGTCTTGAAAAGTAAAATCGTAGGCCGACTTGTTTACATACGGCACATTGTCAACGTAGAGCCCTACGGCAGGAGTGTTGATGCGCGAACCAATGCCGCGGATATACACCGCCGAAGTGAGGCGACTGCCATAGTCGGGCATAAAAAAGTTTGGGGCGAGTGTCGAGAGTTGCTTCATGCTCTCCACTTGTCGCTGTTGCAGCGACGTAGCGTCAAATAGTGATACGCTGAGCGGTTGTTGACGCAATTGTCGAGTCTCTTTAGGCTGTGCCACGACCACAGCTTCTTCTATGTCAAAATTCTTGAGTGAATCTGCCGCAAGAGGCAGAGAAATGAGTAGGGGTAGAAACACTTTTCTTTTAACTAATAAGTAATACAAATAGGGGCGGGAAGATGCTGCCGCTGCGTAGTGTGTTGCTTGCAGAGCGGTGAAGTTCCTCTCCCCCTTTTCAACTCGGGTGCAAAGTTACACCGATATTTCTGCCTACGTAATCCTTATTTATAAGGAGATTTTACGCATTACGGGCTTGCTCAGCCATTGCCAAGCAAGCCCATAATGCGTTTCTGTATGATAGAGATTATTTGCGAATGACTTCCGAAGTATCTTCTTCGTCTAGTCTCTTTTCCCAAAGATAATGCCTTGTTTCCTTCACCACCACGCCCGAGAGCAATAGAAGAGAAATAATATTGGGAATGGCCATCAGCGCATTACAAGTATCGCCAAGATTCCACACAAGGTTGATTGCCGTGACAGACCCCACGAATGTGCTTGCTATCCACATCACACGATAGACATAGCGCGCACGTCGGCCAAAGAGATACTCAAGTGCCTTCTCGCCCAAATAGCTCCACCCCAAGATGGTACTAAACGAGAATGTGACAATGCCCATCGTCAGCACAAATGGGCCAAACGTTGGAATCTGTCCGAAAGCTACCTTTGTCAGCGTGGCTCCTGCCGTAGAGTCGATGTCGGGATTGGCCATAATGGAACTTACGAGGACCAATCCCGTGATAGCACATATTACCACTGTGTCCCAAAAAGGCGAAGTAGAGCTAACCAATGCTTGGCGCACGGGATTTTTCGTTCGCGCTGCGGCTGCCACGATAGGTGCACTGCCCAATCCGCTCTCGTTTGAGAAAAGTCCGCGAGCAATACCATAGCGCATGGCAATCATCATGCTTGCTCCCACAAAACCGCCCGTAGCAGCCTGCGGACTGAAAGCGTCTGTCACGATGAGCCTTAGCGCAGGCCACACGTAAGCATGGTTTACACCCAAGAGCCAAAGGCATCCGCCCACGTAGAACACTGCCATAAACGGTACCAACCCCTCGCATACGCGGGCGATACCCTTCACGCCAAACATAATCACGGCACATGTTAGCAGCGCTATCGTAACGCCCGTGGTAAAGGATGGAATGTGGTAGCCCTCTTCGAGGAGCATCGAAATGGAGTTGCACTGTATCATGTTGCCTATAAAGAAGGAGGCCAATATGGTGCAGAAGGCAAATGCCCATCCTAACCAGCGGCACCCCAGACCGCGCTCGAGCGCATACATTGGGCCGCCTAACATCTTGCCATCTTCCGTCTGTACGCGATACTTCACGGCCAGTAGTCCCTCGGCATATTTTGTGGCAATGCCCAGTACGCCCGTCATCCAGCACCAAAAGACGGCTCCTGGACCGCCCATTGTCACCGCTGTGGCCACACCGATAATGTTGCCTGTGCCGATGGTGCCTGCAAGGCTTGTGGCAAGAGCCGAAAATTGGCTTACGTCGCCCGTCGAACCCTTGTCGCGTTTCACACTTAGGCGAATGGCCTTAAATATGTAGCGCTGAGGAAACTTCAGTCGGATGGTGAGATAAAGGTGCGTGCCTAGTAGGAGCACAATCATCGGCACACCCCATAGGTAGCCGTTGATATGGGTCAGAAGGTCGTTGAGTCCTGTCATGTCGCTTATTATATGGATGGTCTAGTTGGTAAGCAAGTGAGGAAGCTAATTTGTTTCAAGGCGATTCTATTCATTCCGAAATGAAATATTTTATTTCTCAGAATGAATAGAACCATCCTATAACCTTGATAGTGGCTCTCTTGTCTGCCATGTTACGATGGCAAAAGTACAAATTTTCTCTTTTTTAAACAACATTCGTGTTGCTTTAACATGCTTATTGCTCACATAATGTCAGTTTTTAGGTTCGTGTCTCTAACCTAAAGTTCCTAAAAAAAGTGCATTATTCCTCTCTCTCCCCTTTGCCAAACAGAATATGCTTTGTATTTTTGTCGCCCATACAAATATATATACCACAGTTATGAAAAAAGTAATCCTCTTGGTGCCTGCTGCGCTTTGCCTAGCATTCACCATCCCCGTACAAGGACATAGCAACGCCGGCCGTATGGCCGAGGAACCTGACACTGTTGTCGTGGTCGATTCCGCCATGACCGACTCTATCGACGACGATTACTTTGAAGATTCCGATTGGGCGGGAGGTGATGTGCCCGATGACTCCGTTGCCGTAGATTCTCTCGATGAAGGCTTTTGTTCTTACAACGATGAGCTACTCAGCGAATTTAGTACTAAAAACGCCGACTATTCGCTGCAAAACCCTGCTGATGCCAATGCTGGCGCAACGTTTAGTGCCACGCTCTTCACTCCCGATGCCGACAAGAATGGTGAAGTGCGAAAGGGCTCGGGATATAGCATCATGACCAGTCGCATACTCACTGCCATGCTCCCCGCCGAAGACCGTTTGAAGTGGAAGCTCAACTCGCTTGGCAAGATGCTCGAAATGAAATGGGAAAGTGTGAAGCGTGGTTACCAAGCCGATCAAGCCGACATGCAGAAGGCTGCGCAAGAAGAGCACTTCGAATATCATCCCTCGAGCTATTCTTACCGCACAAGTATTACTCCTGTGTGGCAATGGAAAAATCGCGGCTTGACCACCTATAGTATAGAGGACGAAGCCTATACTGGCGGTGCCCATGGCATCTTATTCCACTACTATTTCACGCTCAACGAGCGGACGGACTCTCTGCTCTCGCTTACTGATATCTTTAAGCCCGAGGCTCTTCCGCAAGTGTTCTCGCTCGTGGGTGAAAAGCTCAAGACCAGACCGCAGGCCGCCAACGACGAGGAAACTTGGCCCTCTGTAGCTGAGGTTATTCCAGCTCCTACGCCCGACGATTATAGTGTCGTAAGTCATCAGATGGAACAGTATCAAGGCAAGTGGTATCCACGTCCTGCCCTCACAGAGTGTGGCATTGTGTTTACTTATCCTCCTTACGTAAAGAATTGTTACGCTGCTGGCACTATCCATATCCTCATTACCTACGATGAGGCTGCTGAATGGCTAAAGAAGTAGTGTGCTTCCGTTAAGAAGTAAGGAACTGAAAGGCGTAATAATATTTAGTCGCCTGTGCTAAGAATGCACGTTGTAAATCAATTTTATTTTGATGCTGCAAGGTTTTTCCTTTCTCATCAACTATCCAAAAGAGTATACGATTTGTATACTCTTTTTTTAATGCTCTCTCACTTACTCTCTCATTTGCTCTCACGTCCACACACCTGCACTTACTCCCGCACGAATCACCATCGTCTCCCTTTTCTTTCTGTGCTTTGTTTGTTCATCCTATCTTATTACTTTCCTTGCTCCTGCAACCGATGCTCCTGTGTTCGATCTCAGCGGTCGTCGCGTAGTGAAAGTTGTGAAGGGTGGTCTCTACATCCAAAATGGTAAGAAATTCATTGTAAAGTAATCCACGTAAAAGAAATGCACACAGATATGAAAAAGATATATATTGCCCCCGCATCCACCGTGGTAACCTTGTTTGCCGATGAGGATGTAATGCTTGCTCTTAGCGGAACAAAGGCTGATGGAACGGAAGCTCTTTCAAATGGAAAAGAAGGGTGGAACAGCACCGAATGGGATTCCACCGACGATGAGGAATAATTCCTCACGACAGATTGATAAATAATGAATGAAGGAGGCTGCGTGAATCACTTCGCGCAGCCTCTTGCTTGTGTATGCCTCACACTAAAAGAATAGAGTCACTCCATGTCTGAATTAGCGCATGGAATGACTCTTCTTCTTACAAACATTAAATTATTTTTTCAAGGGAAATGTTGTCTATCTGTTGAGACGAGAGGTTATTGTCCCACTCGTTGGAGCAGATTGTCAACTGGTTTCTTGTCTTCGTTTACCACACGAAGCAATATATTTGCTTCGTCGGCTCCGCGTCCTTGTATGCCTTCGATGACAATGTTGAGCGGTCCTCCTTGATGGTAAAATGATCCTGTTCGCGTAAGCGACCATTTGTCTACTTCTTCGCGTTGATGCAGTAGCCACCAAGAGTTGCTCAGTGTGTCGGGGAAAATTTTGAGTTTCGCAGCGGCGTCGTATTCCAGTTGTGAAAGGTTGCCCTTTCTGTTGATGTTGTTTGATACAAGACTAATCGTATACTGTATTGATGGTATACTCATAAACACTCCCGTACCATCAATTGACGTAAGTGCGTCAACGTGGTAGTGCCCTTTCGGCAGTACCACCCGCTTCACGGCGTGGAATTTCATATCGCGGCTTTCATCGTCCTTTTGAAAATAGAGAAAAGCCTCTTCCTTGCTATCAGTCATGGTGAAATCGTCGGTAGTATCCATGAAGTCGCCATCCTTGTTGCAATTGTCAGCTTGCTGAATCGTCCATCCCTCAAGCGAGAGGGCATTGGCCGATGAGTCTTCAATGTAAATGCCGTTTACCATGCCCGAAGCCTGCTTGATGGAGCGCTTAGTCTGCTTTATGTTCACTCCCGTCATTACGCTGCATACGATGCTTGCCGCTAGGGATAGCAGACAGATGATGGCCAGCGTAATGGCTGTGCCCGAGTGAAGAGAGTGTGTGGTCTTCGTTTTAAGCAGTGAACGCAAGGCAATATAAAATAGGATGCCAAAGCATACGAAGCCCGAGGTAAGTCCGCCCCATCCCCACCAAGCAATGATGGGCGACTGATGGATAATCATTGCCCAATTGTCGTCCAAAGGCTGCTCCACACATCCCGCCATAAGAAGTATGGAGAGGATGGTAAGCGTGATAAGAATGGCTCCCAAAAGGAAGATGCACAATAGTTTGAAACAGAACACTAGAATGCTGAGTAGCGTAGAGGCAAAGCTGCGAGCCCCCTGACGAAAGGAGGGCGACTTTATGTAATCGGTGGCCTTCGTAGTGTAGTTCATTAGTTCCTCATTGATGGTCTCGGGATTGACGGGCTTGCCTTTCATTTGAAGACGCTCTTCTGCTGTTTTTGCGGCGGGAACGAGAGCCCAAGCCAACAAGTAGATGATGCCCATTAAGGAGAATGAACTTAGAGCTAGAAGCACCATGAGAATGCGCCAGGGCAGTGGATCAGTGCCTCCAAAGTAGTGGCACACGCCCGACATTACGCCGCCGAGCATCTGATCTTGCGGGTCGCGATAGAGCTTGCGCTTGCCTAGCCACGATTTGCGCTTGCCCGTTGTGCCCTCGCTCGTGCCTGTGGCTTCACTCCCGTTGGGTGATTGCGTATTTTCAGCATGGGAGGTTGATGCTTCATCGTTGGCACTAGCAATGTCCGCTTCACTGTCCATCTCTTCAGGATTGCCAATGCGGTGGATGATGTTCTGCACATGTTCTATGGAGATGGCTTGTGTGCCTTGTTCTTTTAATTCGCTGAAGAGCTCAGCTACGCGGTGCTCAATGTCGTCGGCAATTTCGTCGCCGCCCTCGCGCTTACTGAAGTAGCTGCGCATATTGTCGAGATACTGCTCTAAAAGTTTGCAGGCATCTTCGTCGATGTCGTAGAGCAGACCGAAAAGGTTGATTGTAATATTCTTTTTCATTAGGGTAAGGTTTTTGAGTTCGTGAAAAGTGAAGCGTCTGTCGCATAGGGCATGTGTGTCATGCCCTCACGCAAGTGGACTTTAGTATTCTCCTCCTTAGCGAGTTGGGGAATACTAGAGAGGTAGAGGCGATTCTTCTTGTTGGTTGGGAAGTTGCGGAGCCATGTTCTTTAGTAGCATTACGGTGCGGGCAAGTTCGTTCCACGCATCGTCCAAACCATTGAGAAACGATCGTCCTTCATCTGTCAGTGCATAGTACTTTCGAGGCGGTCCTTGGCGTGATTCTCGCCATTCGTACGATAGCAGTCCGTCTTTTTTCAATCGAGTGAGCAGCGGATAGAGCGTGCCTTCCACCACGATGAGCTCAGCTTGTTTTAGACGCACGATAATATCGTTGGCATAACTGGCCTCCCGACTTAGCAATAGAAGCACGCAATACTCGAGCATGCCCTTGCGCATTTGTGATTTTGCATTGTCTACATTCATAATGTCGAGAATTAATGTTTTCGTTTTCGTCTGCAAAAGTATGTATTACTTTGGTACTATGCAAGACATAGTACTATAAAAATTGGGTTTTATGCCCAAAAACATCTTTCTTGGGAGGCGAATCAAGGTAACAATTCAGAATGAATAGAACCTCCCTTTAGTCAAGAATGGGGGAATGGACAAAGGCATACACTTCCCTTTTTCGTAGGAAATGCCTACCTTTGCATGTATGCACATACTTTATCTCTTCAATCCCTCCCATGATGAGGCCCTAGCCTCTGGTAGTCCTTACTATTGTCCTTCAAAGACCGCTCGTAGAGTGTCTGCTCAGTGGGCAACGCTCCCCGCGTTGTGGGCTTCGAGCGAAGATTATGTGTGTTTGCCCGATGAGGTGGAACTCTCCACAGAAGAGCTTGCGGCAGCAACTTGTAAGTTCGTTCGTTGGCGTGACCTCAAACCTTCTTTTTGGCAGCAGATAGCGAGTGTAGAGCCATGGGGATGGGATCCGCTTGTGGCTCATTCGCTCGCTCGCAAAGCTTGTCCCGCAAGTCTTTTGCCTACTGGTGCTTCGCTTCAGAAGATACGTCAATTGAGTAGTCGTGAGAGTTGCACACAGTTGCTTCCCGCCCTACGCTTGGCTTTGGCGGATGAGGAAATCGCTACGATGGGCGAAAGTTTTATTTTTCGCGAAGCGTCCGCTCTTTCTCTCTTGATGCAGCGCTATCGTCGCATGGTGCTCAAAAGTTTGTGGTCGTGCAGTGGTCGCGGTGTGTTCAGCGTAGCTAGTCCTCTTTCGCCCTCCGAAGAAGGTCGCGTAAACAAACTTCTTCGTGAGCAGGGTGGGGTGGAGGCAGAGCCTTACTATGAGGGCGTGCTCGACTTTGCTTTGGAATTTCAAGCCCTAGCCGATGGCAGCGTCGTTCCTCTTGGCATCTCCATGTTTCATACGAGTGAGACGGGCGGTTATCTCGGCAATGCCATTGCTCCGCAATCCATGCTTGAAACGCTTATTCTCTCGCAGTGGAAAATGAATAAATCTCCTAAAGAAATAGCACAGCTCCGCTCCAACATTGAAAGTTTGCGGGAGACAGCCGACGATATGATAGGCAATTTGCAGTGCGTCTGCAGCAAAGTAATATCCACCTTTCTCGCTGGTCGCTATGTGGGCATGCTAGGTATTGATATGATGTTAGTAAAGACGACGGCGGGCATTATGCTACATCCTTGCATAGAACTCAACTTGCGTCGCACTATGGGGCATGTAGCCATTGCTTTACAAAAGCACAGTTATCCCTCTAACAAGCTTCCCCAATGTTTTCGAGGGCTTTTCTCTTGGATATAAGCATTCCTTAGGAATGGCCTTCTATCTCTAATTTTGTGATTGTCGGGCAGAAAAAAGGAAATCTTCCCTTTTTCGCTTTGTTTTGCTTTCGTTTTGACTAGTCTTTGCCATCACAAGATGAGCAGTAGTAGCTTTACCGGACGGCAGTGGTAGCTCTACCGGACGGCAGTAGTAGCTTTACCGGACGGCAGCGGTAGCTTTACCGGACGGCAGCGGTAGCTCTACCGGACGGCAGTGGTAGCTCTACCGGACGGCAGCGGTAGAGCTCCTAATCATGATTTTCAAAACGTAAGATGTACAATGGAATATAAGATAACGATAGGTCAACAAATACTTTCCTCTATAAAAACCAAATGTCATTTCCTCGGCAAAGGTAACATGAATCTTCTTGTATGTTGTACTTGAGCCTCAAATCACGCATTTCCTTAAATTGGGTTGTCAAAATGCCAAGAACTTGTTCTAAAATATCGCCCGTGCTACTCAGAATACACAAATAAATGCTATCTTTGTGCACGTCAAGTCCGCATACAATTCTCATAAGCCTAACTTTTGAGGTTAAACATTTACAAATCGAATTTATATGTAAATAAGCGAATTAAGGAAATAACAATCTCATTACTAATATTCATTATGAAGAAACTTCTTTTATTTATTGTTCTCCTCGCGGGGGCACTTTCTGCACATGCACAGTTTGACAAAGGTACCAAATATGTAGGTACGTCTCTCTCTGGCCTCGGATTGTCTTATAGCTCAAGCGAAAAGTTCCGTTTTGGTGTTGAAGCCACGGCTGGTTACTTCGTGTCAGACTGTCTTATGCTTCGTGGCAATATTAGCTATGACCACACTCGCAAAATAAATGATGTCGCAGTGGGCGCAGGTGTTCGTTATTACTTCGACCAGTGTGGCGTGTTTATGGGCGCAGGTGCAGAGTATGTACATTTTACTCCTAAAAGCAATGATGTGCAGATTCCCTTGGAGGTGGGTTATGCCTTCTTTATAAATCGCTTCATTACAATCGAGCCTTCCGTATATTATAAAATGTCGCTCGATAGTTTCTCACAGAAAAGTACAGCAGGCTTGCGTATTGGATTAGGATTCTACTTCTAATTCATACCAATTACGCTTACTTCCAACCTATCTATCAATGAATCACTCCTTATTATATATAAAGGAGGGGTACATATATATAATAGGAGCATAACACTAAAATGACAGAGATATCAACTTTAGGAGAATTTGGACTAATAGATCGCCTCACTGATGGGATGAAGATGCAAAACGTATCCACCCTTCGCGGAGTAGGCGATGATTGTGCCGTATTGAAATATAGTGCCGATCCATCGGACGACCGACGTGTGCTAGTCACTACGGATATGTTGATGGAAGGGATTCATTTCGACCTTACCTACACTCCCCTCAAGCATCTGGGTTATAAGGCTGCGATGGTCAACTTTTCTGATGTGTATGCCATGAATGGGAAGCCTCGGCAGTTGCTCGTAAGCCTCGCTGTGGGGCGACGTTTCAAGGTAGAACATATGGACGAACTCTATGCTGGCATCCGTTTAGCTTGTGAGCGCCACGGTGTAGATATCGTGGGAGGAGATACCACTTCTTCACTCACAGGATTGGCCATTAGTATTACTTGTATCGGAGAAGCTAAGGCAGATGAAATTGTATACCGCTCAGGAGCACAAAATACAGATTTGCTCTGTGTGAGCGGCAATCTCGGCGCAGCTTATATGGGGTTGCAACTGATGGAGCGCGAGAAGCGAGTATTTGAATCGCAGAAGGGCAATGTTGAAACGGCTGCTCAGCCCGACTTCTCAGGTCGCGAATATCTGATAGAGCGTTTCCTTAAGCCCGAGGCTCGTCGCGATATTATCGAGCGCTTACACGAAGCGGGCATACGTCCCACTGCAATGATGGATATCAGCGATGGACTTTCGTCAGAAGCCATGCATATATGCAAACAAAGTCAGGCAGGATGTCGTATTTATGAGGAACATATCCCCATAGATTATCAAACCGCAGTGACCGCTGAAGAGTTCAACTTCAACGTATATACAGCCGCTCTCAACGGAGGAGAGGATTATGAACTGCTTTTCACTGTTCCACTGGCAGATTATGAGCGCATCAAGGCTGTAGAAGACGTCAAGGTTATTGGTCATATCACTCCAGCCGAGGAAGGAACGATGCTCTGCACTCGTGATGGTAATACTTTTGCCCTCAAAGCACAAGGATGGAATCCTCTGGCGGAGAAAACTGACGACTAAAATTTATCGTATTTTCCCCTTACTGGTAGTCTCGTTGCTTCTTCACAACGGAACAAAACTCACGTTGCAGGCTATCTTCATTGTTAGGTGAACAATGAGGGTGGCCTGCAATGTTTTGTATACTTTTTCATAGGAAAGAGGAATAAATGTGCGTAAATATGCAATTAATGCGCGTTTTGCTTGCTTATGTCAATTAAAATAGCGAATATTGCAGTCACATTATTAGAATCTAAACTATTTCACAAGCAAAAAGAAAGCCTATGCTACGTATAGCAATCCAAGCAAAAGGACGATTAAACGAAGATACCATGGCGCTGCTCGCCGATGCGGGCATTGATGTGGCACAGAGCAAACGCAAACTGGTGGCCCGTGCAAAGGGCTTCCCCATTGAAGTACTTTACCTGCGCGATGATGATATACCTCAAGCAGTCCACATGGGTGTGGCCGATGTGGGTATTGTAGGTCTAAATGAAGTAGCAGAACGCGAAATGGACGTGACGGAAGTGATGAAGTTGGGCTTCGGAGCTTGCCGTATTTCCTTGGCTGTGCCTCGTGAGGTGGATTACACGGGTGTAGAATGGTTTGATGGTCGTTGTGTGGCTACCTCTTATCCGCATGTATTGAAAAACTTCTTTGCCGAGAAGGGCATCCATGCCGATATTCACGAGATAGCAGGCAGCGTAGAGATTGCTCCAGCAGTGGGAATGGCTGATGCTATTTTCGATATCGTATCGTCGGGAGGCACGTTAGTACAGAATGGTCTTCGTGAGGTAGAGGAGGTGTTCTATAGTCAAGCCGCACTTGTTGCTACTCCCGGGCTTTCTCCCGAAAAGATGGCAGAGGTAGAGAAACTCAAATTCCGTTTTAGTTCCATTGTGAATAGCCGTGGCTACAAGTACGTGTTGATGAATATCCCTACAGACCTCGTGGAAGCCGCTGTAGAGTTGCTCCCTGCTATGCGTTCGCCCACCATCTTGCCTCTGGCAGCTGAAGGTTGGTGCTCCATGCACGTAGTGATTCCCGAAGATGTGCTTTGGGAGAAAGTTGAAAGCCTTAAACAACTTGGCGCTGAGGGAATCCTAGTGCTTAATCTGGAAAATATGATTCCTTAATAGGGAAAGTATTGAGCAAATAGAGGTAACTTTTGGGGATTGAACGAAAGTAATAAAAGCCTTGTTTGCTCACTCTGCGAATATTCCCTTCAAAAACCTTAAAGGGTAGTTCTATAAATTCTGAAATTTATGGTACCCATCATCAGAATTTATAGAACCACCCTAAAAACATACATATATAATAAGAATGGAAATCATCAAGCAAGCCAACGAAGGAAGTTGGGAGAAACTTTGCGAACGCAATGTACCCAACGACGAGCAAGTGATAGAAAGTGTGCAAACGATCGTCAGCGAAGTGCAACATCATGGCGATGAAGCATTGCGCCGCTATGCTCTCGAATTCGACCATGCTACGCTCGGTGCTCTCGAACTGAGTGCTGAGGAACGTGCCGAGGCCGAGCAGCATGTGAGTGAGGAGGTGAAACAAGCTATCCATCATGCACTGCATAATATCACAGCTTTCCATCAGGCTCAGTTGCCCCATACGGTAGAGGTAGAGACTCAACCCGGTGTGCGTTGCTTGCAGAAGGCGGTTCCCATTCAGCGAGTAGGTCTTTATATTCCAGGTGGTCGTGCACCGTTATTCTCTACGGTGTTGATGCTTGCTGCACCTGCGCGTATTGCGGGATGTCTTGAAGTGGTGCTCTGTACACCGCAAGGTGCTGATGGTCATATAGCGCCTGAAATCATCTATGCTGCCAATGCATGTAAGGTAGATCATATTTATCGTGTGGGTGGTGCTCAAGCCATTGCAGCTATGGCCTACGGCACGGAGAGTATACCGCGGGTAGACAAGATTTTCGGTCCCGGCAATCGTTTTGTGACGCATGCTAAGCAGATGGTAAGCACCACTACGGCCATAGATATGCCTGCAGGTCCATCGGAAGTGCTTGTTATGGCCGATCATACGGCAAGGCCCGATTATGTGGCAGCCGATATGCTTTCGCAAGCAGAGCATGGCCCCGACAGCCAAGCTATCTTGGTGTGTCAGAGTGAAGCGTTTGCACAGCAGGTGGCAAGTGAAGTAGAACGGCAAACTGCACTCCTTCCCCGCAAAGAATTGGTGGAGAAGAGTTTAAGCCATAGTCGCATCCTTGTCTTTGAAAGTCGTGAGCAGATGACGGCTTTCTCTAATGCCTACGCTCCCGAGCACCTCATCATCTCGATGGATCAGCCTTGGCAAATAGCCGAACACATCACCGCTGCGGGCAGTGTGTTTCTTGGCAATTATTCTCCAGAATCAGCGGGCGACTACGCTTCGGGCACCAATCACACACTCCCCACAAGCGGTTGGGCTCGTTCGTACAGCGGCGTGAATATCGACAGCTTTATGCGTAAAATCACGTTTCAAGAACTCACTCAAGAGGGGTTGCAATCGCTGAGCCCCACCATTGTGAATATGGCAGAAGCTGAAGGGCTTCATGCCCATGCACAGGCAGTGAGAGTAAGAGCTTAATTTGCAAGAGAGAGTAATGCTTATCTTGGCATATCCTTGAAAGAAACCTATGACAACAGATAAAGACCTATACATTCGTCCCAACATAGCGCAGCTTGAACCTTATTCCACAGCACGCGATGAATATAAAGGAGGCGACATTTCCGTGTGGCTCGATGCCAACGAAAGCCCATACGATAATGGTGTGAACCGATATCCCGACCCTCATCAGAAAGCGTTAAAGCAGCAAATCGCAAAGATGAAAGGTGTAAGTACCAATCAGCTATTTATAGGTAATGGCAGTGATGAGGCCATTGACTTATGCTTTCGCATATTCTGTGAGCCAGGGTTGGACAACGTGGTGAGCATTAGTCCCACTTACGGCATGTACAGTGTGGCTGCAGCAATTAATAATATAAGCGTGCGTGAAGTTCCGCTCAGTAAAGACGACTATCTTCTGTCCACTTCGGCAATGCTCGCTGCTGCCGATGAGCATACACGCCTCATGTGGATATGTTCGCCCAACAACCCTACGGGAAATGCATTCCCGCAGAGTCAGCTTGAAACTCTAGCAGAGCAATTTCAAGGTGTGCTAGTGGTAGACGAGGCTTATGCTGACTTCTCTTCGGAGAAAAGCATGCTAAGCGTGATAGACAAACACCCCAACATGATTGTCCTTCAGACGCTGAGTAAAGCTTGGGGTATGGCAGGCCTTCGTCTTGGGTTAGCTTTTGCTTCGCCACGTATTGCCGAACTTTTTGCTCGTGTGAAATATCCCTACAATGTCAATGCTCCCACGCAGCAAGATGTAATACATCGCTTACAGACGGAGCCTCACGATGCCCACGTGGCCGAAATTATTGCACAGCGCGAATGGTTAGCTCAACAGCTCCCTACGCTTCCTTGTGTGAAACGAGTTTATCCCTCTGATGCGAATTTCCTTTTGGTCAAGGTGACGAATCCCGATGCGCTCTATACGCGCCTTGTGAGTCGGGGCATCATTGTGCGCAATCGCAACCGAGTGAAAGGTTGCGAGGGCTGCTTGAGAATCACGGTGGGCACACCGGAGCAGAATCGAGAGGTGGTGGAAGCCATGGTAGAGAAAGACTAACATTTCCTCTTTACGATTTGCCATATATCTTTTTAGCATCCTTAATCGTATGAAAAAACTCCTTTTTATAGATCGTGACGGAACCATCATTCGTGAGCCCGCCGACTTCCAAATAGATTCGCTTGAAAAACTTGAGTTTGTGCCAGGGGCGATTAGTGCCCTACGACAGTTGATGGACACTGATTATGTGCCCCTTCTGGTGAGTAATCAAGATGGGCTTGGCACGGATAGTTTTCCCGAAGATACATTCTGGCCTGCCCACAACAAAATGCTTCAGACACTTGAGGGGGAAGGTATACACTTCGCAGCGCAACACATTGATCGCACATTTGAACACGAGCATGCTCCCACGCGTAAGCCTGGTACGGCAATGCTTACCCAATACATGACGCCAGAGTACGACCTAAAGCACTCTTACGTGATAGGAGATCGAGCCACCGATGTGCAGTTGGCCGTAAATCTTGGTTGCCAAGCCATCCTATTGCAGTCTGCTGCAGAAGCAGAAAGAATGCTCACCGAGGAGCAGCGTTCCGCACTCGCTCTAGCCACTACCGATTGGAGTGTTATAGCCGAGTGGGTGCGAGCTACTCAGCGCTGCGCCACTATTGCTCGAAAAACGGCTGAGACCGACATTCACGTGGAAGTAGACCTCGACGGACACGGCACAACGCAGATTTCTACGGGACTTCACTTCTTCGACCACATGTTAGCCCAGCTTCCTCATCACGCAGGCATCTCCCTGCTGTGTATCTGTAAGGGCGACCTTGAAGTTGATGAACATCACACCATGGAAGATGTGGCTATTGCCGTGGGCGAAGCTCTGCGTCAAGCCCTGGGTGATAAACGTGGCATTGAACGCTATGGATTCGTGCTCCCCATGGACGAATGCGACGCCCTAGTAACGCTCGATTTCGGTGGACGAATAGATTTCCAATGGAACGTCAGCTTTACCCGTGAATACGTGGGCGATACACCTACAGAAATGTTCAAACACGTGTTTCAGTCGCTAGCTTCGGCCATGCAGTGCAACCTCCACATTGAGGCTCGTGGCGAAAACAATCATCACCTAATAGAAGCTGTGTTTAAAGCCTTCGCGCGTGCTTTGCGCCAGGCCATCCGACGCAATGTATTCAGTTACGAACTTCCTAGTAGCAAAGGCTTATTATGATAGCAATCATCGATTATAAAATGGGCAATCTCCGCTCGGTGGAGAATGCTCTCAGCCGGCTTGGAGCCTTGTATGAGGTGACGGCCGATGCTGCCACCATTCAACATGCAGAGCGTGTGCTTTTGCCTGGAGTAGGCAACTGTGCTGAGGCCATGCACAATCTGCGTGAGAGTGGCCTTATTCCTGTAATACGTCAGTTGCGTCAGCCCGTGCTTGGCATTTGCGTGGGCTTGCAAGTGATGTGTCGCGACTCGGAAGAAGGCGCTAGCAATGTCTCCGAGGGTGGTCTTACGCCGTGTATGAATATATTCGATTCTCATGTGCGTCGGTTTCCCACTACTCCCGAAGCCAAAGTTCCCCACATGGGGTGGAACACTTTGGGCAACCTCGAAAAGAAACTCTTCGACGGGCTTCATAGCGGCGATTCTGTCTACTATGTTCACTCCTTTTATCCCACACTCTGTCCCGACACAATTGCCACTACGCGTCATGGCTCCGTGCTCTTTAGCGCTGCGCTCAAGTATGAACAGTTCTATGGTACGCAATTTCATCCCGAAAAAAGCGGCGATGTGGGCGAACGTATTCTTAAAAATTTCCTCAGCTTATGATGATTCTTCCCGCCATCGACCTCATAGGCGGACGCTGCGTGCGTCTGTCGCAAGGCGATTATGAGCAAAAAAAACAATACGATGCCTCGCCGCTAGAGATGGTAGAGGCTTATGCTCGTCATGGATTGCAGCGTATTCACGTGGTCGACCTCGATGGAGCAAAAGCCTCACATCCAGAAAATCTCGATGTGTTGCGTCAAATAGCATCCGTACCTGGTGTTGAGATAGAGTGGGGTGGAGGCATTAAGAGTACTGAAGCCTTAGAACAGGTGTTTGAGGCAGGTGCCCGTTATGCCGTAGTAGGTAGCGTGGCTGCTCGTCAACCCGAGCTTTTTGAAACTTGGCTTCAAGAGTTCGGTCCAGAACGCATGGTGCTTGGTGCCGATGTAAAAGGTGGGCGCGTATCGGTAAACGGATGGCAAGAGGAGGTAAACCTGAGTATCGACCAACTCATCGACCGTTTCTTGCCCCTCGGATTAAACCAAGTAATCTGCACTGAAATATCGCGCGATGGTATGCTGCAAGGCCCTGCTACCAATCTCTACGTAAGGCTTCAAGAGAAATACCCCATGGTGGATATCACCGTGTCGGGAGGAATTTCCTCGTGTGCCGACATTGACGAACTGCGTCAGCTTGGTCTCCGTAAGGTAATTGTGGGAAAGGCCATTTATGAAGGACGCATCAAACTTGAAGAACTATGCTGAGCAAACGAATAATTCCTTGCCTAGACGTGAAAGAAGGCCGTACTGTGAAGGGGATACATTTTGAAGACTTGCAAGATGTGGGCGATGCCGTGGAACTTGGTCAGCACTATGCCCGAACGGGAGCTGACGAACTTGTATACCTCGATATTAGTGCCACACGTGAAGGTCGCCACACATTTACGCAACTTGTGAGCCGCATAGCCGATGGTATCAACATCCCCTTTACTGTGGGTGGAGGCATATCTACCATCGACGATGCTGCGCGTCTGCTTGATGCAGGTGCCGATAAAGTGAGTATCAACAGCGCGGCCATAGCCCATCCCGACCTAATAGACCAAATCGCCACACGCTATGGTTCGCAGTTTGTGGTGGTGGCCGTTGATGCGCGCCACGAATCCCTACCTAAGAATACTGATGAGGCCATGGCTCATTGGACGGTGTGTACCCACGGTGGAACGCAGCTCACCTCTCGCGAACTCTTTGAATGGACGCACGAGGCGCAAGAGCGTGGTGCGGGTGAAATACTTTTTACCTCGATGAACCACGATGGTACGCGTCATGGTTATCCTTGCACCACTTTTGCGCGATTAGCCTCTCACTTGCGCATCCCCATCATTGCTTCGGGCGGTGCTGGTTGTGCCGACGATATTGCCCATGTGCTAGCCGAAGGCCGTGCTGATGCTGCCTTAGCCGCTAGTATCTTCCATTATGGCGAGATAACCATTCCGCAACTGAAGGAAGAACTGCTGCGGCAGGGAATACAAGTTAGGAAGTATTAAGTGTAAAGTATCTGAAATGCTCAATTTTGATCAACTGAATTTATCCAAATGCGCCGATGGGTTGTTGCCCGTAGTGGTGCAAGATGCTACCACCCTGCGTGTACTCATGCTGGGATACATGAATCGTGAAGCCTTTGAGAAGACACAAGCCGAGGGACGCGTCACTTTTTATAGCCGTACTAGACAAAAGCTATGGACCAAAGGGGAAACCTCTGGCCACTATTTGCTAGTGGAGAAAATGTATGTAGACTGCGATGCCGACACACTACTTGTTATGGCCCATCCCATAGGTCCCACTTGTCATCGTGGCACAACCGCTTGTTTTGATACTCCAGCCGAGGAAGGCTTTATCCGCTCTTTAGCTCAACTTGTTCACCGACGTCACGAAGAGATGCCCGAGGGCTCCTACACTACGCGCCTATTCATTAAAGGCATAAAGGCCATTACCAAGAAGGTGGGCGAGGAGTGTACGGAGAGTGTTATCGAGGCAGTGGACGGCAATCGCGACCGCTTCATTTATGAGGCTGGCGACTTGATGTACCACTACCTCGTCATGCTCGAGCAGATGGGCGTCTCTCTCGCCGATATTGAGCATGAACTATTGCTGCGCCATTCTTAAAATGACTAGCGAGATGATGGAAGGTTGACTAGCGAATAAAATGGCTTTGTAGCTTTTCCTCTTGAAAGGCAAAATCTCCTCACTTAATCCCCCCTTACAGAAGAGACTGGAAGGGGGGATATTCATTGTGTCGCGTAAGAGAATTTCTCTCCACCGAATGTAAGCTACATTTATAGAACCACCCATTATCAAAACGCGTGGGGAAACGAAACTTTTTGGGATACAACTACACACATCGTTATATTGATGGATGAAAAAGCGCGATTCGTCTATTTTCTTAGGCAAAGAGAGGGGAAGTATAAGAGAAATTCGTAAATTTACCGCGATTTTGAAATAAGAATTATGAACTGTCACCTAATGTGTGTAGCAGGGCTATTTCGAATCGCTAAACGCGAAAAAGTGAAAAACAAAACAACTAATATTTATGAAACGAACACTACTCTTCTTTTGTTCACTCCTATTGCTTTGTCTTACTTCGGCACATGCAACACCTGCTTTTAAGTCGGGCACGCGATATCGCATCGTGTGTCACCTTTATGATGACACGGGAATGCTCGTATTGGGTGCAAACCATAGTTCTTCGGTTTTGCTCTATTATTCCACAACTGAAAGCACTGCTACCGATGGTTGGTGGTATATCGAAAAGTCGGGCAATGGATTTACTATCCAGAATGCGCAGACTAAACAATATATGACCTGGACCGACCAGAGAGTGAATGGGCAGTATAAATATATTTACCTGACCGATGCGTCGAAAGGCGAAATTAGTCAATGGACTTTCGAAGAAGGGAATGGCGATTCAAGCTATATGAATGTGCGCAATGTGGGTCAGACAGATTGGTTATTCAATTTGCGCCGCGATGGTTCCAACCTCTTCGGAGCATACGAAGGAAACGGCTCAGATACAAATGAACTTTTCAAAATCTACGATGAAGAGGGTAATGAATATCGCGCCGACGGCACCGTGATAAAGAGCGGTGGTGGCGAAACGGGGGGAGAAACAGGGGGAGAAACTGGTGATAACATTACCGAGACGGCCGACTTTACGAAGACGAGTGGTATGACCGTGGTGGACGAATATTGGGAGCGCAAGGGGATTACTACTCCCGTGGTGCTCACCACTGATAAGACGAACCCCGTACTCTACTCCATCGTCAACCTCCGCCTCAACGACACAAAGGCCAACTATGCCTACGTGAGAGTGAGCAATGGTAAACTCACGCAGACGCAGGACGCTTCGCTTCGCACGCACTTCTACTTTGTGCAGAGCTATGGCGGCATACAGATCTACTCAGAAGACGGCCAGTATGTGGCTACAAATTATCCGCAGACTTACGATGGCCAGACGGCTGTAGACGTAGCAACAGGAAGTCTCCAATATGGTTCCAATATCTGGACCATCAGTTGGCAAGGCAGCACATCGCCCGCAGGCTATGCTATTGGTAAAGCCGATAATAAGAGCAACAATAGCTGGGGCTGGGGATCCACCACCACACAGAGTTCTTACTATTATTGGAACGACTATCAAGGCACAAAAATTGGCCTTTACAATGTCGACGAAGGTTCCACCTTCGTGTTTACATCGAGTGATTCGCGCCACCTCGAGTCGTTGCTCAGTCAAGGCATCAGTGTGGAGGGAGTAGCTGTGCCGCTCACCATGGCGCTTGACTCTGTGCGATTAAACAATAAACAACTCGTTTACGATCAGAGCGAAGGTGTCTACTATTGTCCGTTGCCAAGCTCTGTGCGCGAGGCTGCTAGCTTCACGCTCCCCTTGACCTGTCGCACTAAAAGCGGTTACGAGGGAACCCTCAAACTTGATGGAATGACACCCGAAGCTGAAACTAACAACGTGACAGTAGAGAACGTTGATTGCTCAAAAACCTATCCGCTTACCCTCGAAAATGCTAGTGGAAACACCATTGCAAAGGGTAAACTTCGCTTCACCTATCTGAGCATTGTCGAGGTGGACGTGCCCTCGTGCAATGGTAACAGCTATACCACGGGTTCGATGCGTGTGACCTATCCCGACCAAGAAGGCTACGACTCTACCTATATCGCTGCATTTAAGTATCGCGGTGCATCATCGAGCAATTATCCCAAGCGCTCCTACGCTGTGAAGATGCGTAATGAAAATGGAGAGAGCGTTGATCGCAAATTCCTTGGTCTGCGTTCGGACAATAATTGGATTCTCGATGCCATGTATATCGATCCCGCTTGTATGCGCAATCGCGTGGCGACCGACCTTTGGAATGATTATTCCGTGAAACCCTATCAAGCTGCGTATGAGAAAAAGGTGCGCAATGGCACGCGTGGTCGCTTCGTAGAGGTGTTCCTCAACGGATCGTATTGGGGCCTTTATTGCATGACCGAGAAACTCGACCGCAAGCAGCTGAAGCTGAAGAAGTATGATGCTGTGAAGAAGGTGGTTCATGGCCTGTTGTATAAGTCGAAAGATTGGTGCTACGAAACCTTCATGGGACACGAAAGCGGTGATAAGACCTATCCTGGAACAGATCCAGAAAGCTACACCAACACGCTAGGTAAGGAAAGATGGACTAGCTTTGAGCAGAAATATCCCGACTACGAGAAGGAAGCTGTAGAATGGGAACCTCTTTATAATGCCGTGAAATATGTGGCAAAGAGCACTACAAGCTATGTAAACTTCCAAGAAAAAGCGGTAAAAAACCGTTTCGACTATCCCGTGGTGCGCGACTACTATCTCCTTATTGAACTCATCCTTGCCACCGATAATCATGGTAAGAACATGTTCTACTATGTGTACGACAATGAAAGTTCGAGCAAGATAAGCATTGCTCCCTGGGATATGGATGGCACATGGGGTGTACGCTGGGATGGCGGTACTACATATACAAAAAATGCGGCACAGGATTTCGATACTTTCATTTGGAACAAAGAACATGGACAACTCACGCTCTTCTATAGCTTGAAGAAGTTCCTCCACTTCAACGACTCCCTCGCCGTGCGCTATGCGGAACTTCGTCAGGGTGAGTTCGATCCCGACAAATTGGCACAGCGTATTACATTTTATGCAAGCCTCTTCTCTGACAGTCAAGCCGATAAGCGCGAGGAAGGAAAGTGGGGTGTAACCAATAGTAGACATGCCAATATAGCCCAAGCAGCCACTTATGCTGAAGATTGGATAAAGCAGCGCGTGGCATTCCTTGACGAGCAGTATGGCTACGACCCCTCACAGACTTCCATCAATGCGGCAAAGGCTGAAGCCTTCTTCTCTGCTATAGGCGGACGAGGTGCTATAGCCGTGCATGCTGGAGCGGCACAACGCGTGAATATCTACAACGTAGCTGGTCAACTTGTGCGCGTTGCCGATGTGGGCGAGGGACTGACCCCCATCCAAGGATTTACGCCTGGCATCTATCTTGTCAATGGCGTAAAAGTAGTAGTAAGATAATTGAAGAGCGTTCCTATCTATCTGCAAAATCAAAATATAGATAGGAATCTCTCTTTCTCAGCATAAAAGTATTTTCCCGAAATACTCAATCAACTTCAAGCAAGCTTCCTCATTCCTGCTCATCAGAGATGACGAAAGCTTGCTTGGTTTTTTTTGTGAATAGAGGGTGGTTCTATAAATTCTGAAATTTATGGTACCACCCTTATACAAAGCGGGAATGAAACAAACACCTTCGCATGCTAACGTGTAAAAATGCGAAAAGTGCGGGTTGTTGTGAAAAGCCGTACTGCGAAATAAGGAAAAGCCGAATTTTCTGCTTACCTTTGTCGCCGTAGGGCGGAGAATGTTCATTTTCGTCCCCCTCTCGCATTGATAGCCTCGAATGGAAAAAGTTAGAAAAACGGGCTAAAACGTTATGAGAAATAATACAATGACAATATCAATGAAGCACAAACACACGCAAAGCAGCGCATGGCATCTGAAGGGATTGCTAGCTCTGCTCGCTTTTTGCAGCGCTTCGCTCACCTCGTGGGCACAGCTCAGTGAAAGCAAAACTTACTACATCAAAAGTTCCGTTTCGGGGCAGGTGATGTCTAATGGTAGTTCTGGAAAAGCTGGTGAAAATATCAAGCTTGAAGACGTCAGTGACTATTCGTACGGGCAGAAATGGAAACTGCGTAGCACTGGTAATGCTAACGAGTATGCCATTGTAAGCGCAGGATTCAGCAGCATGGCTCTTGATGCCAACCCTTCTAAAGGATATTACTTACTGCAGTGGAATTATAGTGCAACGTCAGATAACGAGAAGTTCGTGATCGAAGCTGTCGATGGAAAGGCTGATACCTATACCATTACGTGGGCAGGTGATAAGTCGCGCCGCATTGCAGAGAATAGTAAGGCAGAACTCTATGTCAACACCACAGCTGCTACGAGCACGGAAGCACAATTCGTATTTGAAGAAACTTCCGAACAGCAGATGCCCGAGGCAGAAGAGTGGGAAAACGAAACAATCTTTGGTGTAAACAAGCTCCCTGGCCATGCCACTTTCATGCCCTATGCTTCTACTGCAAAGCTTCAAGCCGACAAAGCACGCTACGATTATCCGTGGGTTGATCCGACGGGAGCAGAGTGGATGAGCTTGAATGGAGTGTGGAACTTGAAGTGGGGCACGAACATCTTGGCTCGCCCTAGAGAAGATTTCTATGGCGATGAGGTGGATGCTACCTCATGGGACACCATTTCTGTGCCTTCATGTCTTGAGATGAAGGGGTATGGCAAACCCTACTATATCAATGATCAGTATCCATTCGCCGATAATTCTCCTTACATTACGATGCAGAGTGGATGTGAGAACTCCGTAGCCTCTTATCGCCGCAACTTTACCTTACCCGAAGGATGGACGGATAAGCGCGTTGTGTTGCACTTTGATGGTATCTATAGTGCAGCCTATGTGTGGGTAAATGGAAAGTATGTGGGCTACACCGAGGAATCTAATAATGATGCAGAGTTCGACCTCAGCAATGTGGTGCGCGAGGGAGAGAACAACGTGTCGGTACAGGTAATCCGCTTCAGCGATGGTTCTTATCTGGAAGATCAGGATATGTGGCGCATGAGTGGTATCCACCGTGACGTATACCTTTACGCTACTCCGAAAGCCTATGTCGCCGATCACGTAATCAATAGTGAACTATCTTCTGACTTCGCTTCGGCCGACGTAACCGTGCGTCTGAGCATGAACAACGATGCAACTCAGCCAGTTCAAAAGAAAGTGCGCATTCGCTTGCTTAACTCGCAAGGCGAGGTGAAGGCAGAAAGCACGAATGACGTAAGCCTTGATGCTAGCGAGACCGAACACGTTGAGGATTTCTCGCTTGGCAGTATCGATGGCGTGCAGCTGTGGTCGGCCGAACAGCCCAATCTCTACACCATTGAGGTGGCACAGATGACGGCCAATGGTCAAGAGGAAATGGCCTTTGCTACGAAATATGGATTCCGCAAGATTGAGAATAAAAATGGTCGCATCTATCTTAACGGTCAGCGCGTTTATTTCCGCGGAGTCAACACACAAGATACGCACCCCGTGCATGGTCGCTCTATCGACGTGCAGACGATGCTGCGCGATGTGACGATGATGAAGCAAGCCAATATCAACACCGTACGTACCAGCCACTATCCACGTCAGGCCAAGATGAATGCTATGTTTGATTATTATGGCCTTTATGTGATGGACGAAGCCGACATCGAGTGCCACTACAACTGGTACTACAGTCATGCGACAATCACGAATGCTGATTCATGGAAGGCTCAATTCCTCGATCGTACAGAGCGCATGGTGCTCCGCGACCGCAATCACCCCTCTATCATCTTCTGGAGTTTAGGCAACGAAAGCGGTACGGGAAGTAACATGCAAGCCACTTACAATCTAGTGAAGAGCATCGACTCTGAACGTCCCGTACACTATGAAGGCGCCACTCGCGAACGGGCTTCTTATACCGACCTCTATAGTGTGATGTATCCCACTGTGACGAATGCTGCCAACGATGCAAAGAGCAATCGCGACAAGAAACCTTATTTTATGTGCGAATACGCTCACTCTATGGGCAATGCTACGGGCAACTTGAAGGAATATTGGGATGCCATTATCGGTTCTACCTATGGTATCGGTGGCTGTATCTGGGACTGGGTAGATCAGAGCATCTACGACGCTGCCGACATTAAGCGCAATTATCTCACGGAAAAGGGCTATCCTAAATATCGCTCGGGCTACGATTATCCCGGACCTGCGCAAGGCAACTTCGTCAACAATGGAATTATTACAGCCAACCGCGCATGGAGCCCCAAGCTCTCCGAGGTGAAGAGCGTATTCCAACAGGTGGCCTTCGGCTACAGTTCTTCAAAAAAGATGGTGACGCTCACCAATAACTTCAACTTCAGCAACCTTTCTCAGTATAAGCTAGCCTATGCTTTATTAGCCGATGGTGTGGAAGTAAAGACCGACACGCTTGCCATTCCTAGTACTCTGCCAGGACAAAAAACAACAGTGGAACTTCCCCTCTCCACTCTGGCCGACGATGGAAAGGAATACCTACTCAATCTTTATGTGGTATTGGCCAACGACGCATCGTGGGCACAAGCTGGCTATCCTATTGCTCAGCAACAGTACACGCTCAGGGCACGTGCGGCACAACTCCCGGCAGTGAGCGTTCCCGCTGATGCCGAAGCACTGATCATCACAAAGAACCGCACCAACACCGAGGTGGGTAATAGCAAGTTTAGCGTAACGCTCAATACGAACTCCAACCAACTCCAAGGTTGGAAGTACGATGGCACAATGATTATCGGAGCTGTATCGCAAGCATTCTCTTACGACAACTTCCGCTGGGTGGAAAATGATGAGTCTAATGGCAATACGCTCAAATCTAGCAATGGTGTGAGCAGACGCACTCTCCTTCAAGAGCCTACACTTGATGCCACCACAGGTGCTGTGAAATTCTCTGTGCAAGAGAATGGCTCATACTGCAATACCCGCTACGACTATACAGTTTATCCCGATGGTACGCTTGACCTCGCTTCCACTTATACCACGCAGACCTCAACCAATCTGCGTCGTATCGGAACACGTCTCGCTCTCGCATCCTCGTTCGACACCATTAGCTACTATGCTCGTGGTCCGTGGGAAAACTATGTAGATCGTTGCCAAGGAACCCCCCTTGGACGTTATACCTCTACGGCTAGCGATTTCTTTACTGCTTACTCTCGTCCACAGTCGTGTGGCAACCGCCAAGACTTGCGCGACTTCACCATTAAAGACAATCGTACGGGTCTCTCGCTCTATGTGCAGACAGAGGGTAAGGTAAGTTTCTCCGTTCTTCCTTATGAAGATGCAACGATTGCTTCCAAACGTCATTGCTGGGAGTTGAGCAAGAGTCGTGTAATTCTTCATCTCGATTATTATCAGCAAGGTTTAGGCAACGGAAGTTGCGGTAGTCCTAGCCCCACCACCTTGAGCAAGTATCTCTGCCCGCAAGGTACTTTTACAAATAAGGTGCGTTTCCGTCCATTCTCAAAGAACGAGCAGACGGGTATCTCGCAGACCACCCTAGATGCTTCTTCTTCCTATAGCGTAGTAGTAACTGATGGACGCGTACTCTGCACGGGTAGTATTCCCGCTAATACATTCCTCACCGTCTACGATCTCGGTGGTAGCGTGGTGGCACGTACCTCTACAACAGTAGCCACCTCACAGTTGAGTACAAGCATTGCAACCTCTCCTAGTGGAACTTATCTCGTTAAGGTAGGAAAAACCACTTATAAGGTAGTGAAGTAATAAACGGATACTGTGTATCCTAAGTTTAATAAGTTTAGGAGTTTAATGAGTTTATGGGTTTCACTTTGCGCAAGCAATGCCCTAAACTCATTAAACTCCTAAACTCATTAAACTCCCTAAACTATCCCCCTCCCCAATGCACAAAATACTTTTTATCTGCCTCGGCAATATCTGCCGTTCATGTACAGCTGAAGAAATATTCCGTACACTCACTATACAGAAAAGTATGGAGCAGCAATTCATGATTGACTCCGCCGGACTTATCGATTACCACGAAGGCGAACTTCCCGACGAACGCATGCGTCGTCATGCTTCGCGCCATGGCTATCACCTTACGCACCATTCGCGTCCCATCACCGAGGCAGACTTCTCACGTTTTGACCTCATCGTAGCGATGGATGAAGCCAATCGCTCTCGCCTTCTACAACTGGCTCCCACCGAAGTTGCCAAGCAAAAAATCGTCATGATGGCCTCCTACCTTCGCCACCATTCCGAAGCCGATTCCATCCCCGATCCCTATTATGGTGGTCCCGAGGGCTTCGAACTCGTGATCAATCTCCTGGAAGATGCCTGCGCCACACTTCTCGTCACCCTTACGAATACTCCATCATCCGCAAACGAAGAATCGTTTTTTTGAGCAATACAAAACGCATATCCAAATAAAAGTGTTACATTTGCAAGAAGTTAGTGTGACAACTATAAATACATAATAATCCAACAATAAACAATATAACTTAATATCATGGAACAAAAGGATTTGCAGCACATTGCTGGCCAGTTCGAGATTGAAGGAACCGTATCCGAGGTAAAGCCCCTAGGCAACGGCTTGATTAATACCACCTATAAGGTAGTGACCGAGGGCGATGCTCCTGACTACGTGTTGCAGCACATCAACACAGCCATCTTCCCCGATGTAGATATGTTGATGGGCAATATCGTGGCTGTGACAAGTCACATCCGCAAAAAACTCGAAGCTAAGCACACCGCAGATATAGACCGCAAGGTGCTCAAGTTCGTGCCTTGTAAAGACGGCAAGTATTACTATGTGTTCGACAATAAATATTGGCGCGTAATGGTGTTCATCCCCGACACCGTGTCAAAAAGTGGCGTAACTCCCGAAAGTTCTTACATCGTGGGTGAAACCTTTGCTGACTTCCAAGCCATGCTTGCCGACATCCCCGAAAAGCTCGGCGAGACCATTAAGGATTTCCACAACGTTGAGTTCCGCCTCCAGCAGTTCCACGAAGCTGTGAAGGAAGACAAGATGGGTCGTGCAGCCGGTGTGAAAGATATTATCGACGAAATCGAAAAGCGTGCAGAAGCCATGACGAAGAGCGAGAAACTCTTCCGCGAAGGTAAACTTCCTAAGCGTATCTGCCACTGCGATACCAAGGTCGACAACATCCTCTTTGATAAAGACGATTCTGTGCTCTGCGTAATCGACCTCGACACCGTGATGCCTAGCTTCATTTTCTCCGACTTCGGCGACTTCCTCCGTTCAGCAGCAAATACGCAGGCAGAAGACAGCCCTGAATACGATAAGATCGAATTCCGCATGGACATCTTCAAGGCATTTACCGAAGGTTATCTCAAAACGGCGAGTGCATTCCTCACTCCCATTGAGATTGAAAACCTTCCCTACGGCGCAACGCTCTTCCCTTACATGCAGCTCGTGCGCTTCTTCGCCGACTACCTCAATGGTGATACCTACTACAAGATTCAGTATCCCGAGCACAACCTCGTACGTTCTAAGAACCAGCTCACCCTCCTTCAGCGTGCTGAAGAGAAGATTCCCGAAATGGAAGCCTTCATCCAGGAGCAGCTCAAGAAGTAAGGGTTCGTCTTCAGAAATAACTATTCCGTAAATCTTTATATATCCTATATATAAGGACTCGTGTTTTACAATTCATTTGTTTAATCGTAAAATCTCCATCTGCATATAAGCAGGTGGAGATTTTTTTAGGTTCGTATTCAAATGTTCTTTTAGAGAACTATATGTTCTATGTTTCCCTTGCGCTCAAATAGTTGTAAATGAATCATACCAACAAAGTTCTCTATCGTCAGCGAAGTTTTACTTATATGCCGTCGGATGCCCATTATACTTTTTCCAGATGAGCGTTTATGTTTGCGTCCCCCGGCCGAAGGACACAAACTTCATTGGGCAATGAAAACAAAACAAAAGCCCATCCTTGAATGGATAGAACCCCTCCTAATAACGTGAGTTCGGGATAATATTTCCATAAACAATTCAAGTTTTCTCTAAAGAAAGTCGTTTCCTTATCTCGCGGGCATGTAGTTGGGAATACTCATCTTAATTTCGGTTTTAACTTGAGTGGGCAGAATCTGAAACTTTGATAGTAGTTGTTAACCAGTGCGTTGCAGTGTCCTCTTTAAGTATATTGTTGTTAGGCTAAAAGGTCGTAGAAGTTTTCTTAGAACGCTTTCTAAGTCATCGTCCCCCGACCGAAGGACATGCGTCCCCCGACCGAAGGACATGCGTCCCCCGACCGAAGGACATGCGTCCCTCGACCGAAGGACGATAACTTGAACGGCCTTTTCGCGTAACTTGAATGCCTATCTAGAGATAATTATTCCAAGTTTCTGTTTTAACTTCAGCGAGCTTTTATCGCCATTATCGGCTGTGTCTCAGCAATTCAAGCAAGCTTAATTGCATTCGACTTGCACGATAACTCAGTTTATTTTTGCGTTTCTTATCCCGAACTCGCGTTTATACAATAATTCTGTGTGTGAGGTTAGGTAGAATCCTAATGACTTTGTATATTTGCAACAATATTACTCACTTCGCTTTCTATCTGAAAAGCGTGATTAGAATGAGACGTTTTCTTACTTAAATTTTTCCAATATACAAAAACATGGAAAGAATTTGACCTTAAACGATTTAGCTCAAATGCATAGTACCAAGGTTGCATCAAATCCCGTGAGCAGTGCAACAAAGGGAACAAAGGATAATCCATATACAAGTGATGAAGCATATTCTCTAATAGACGAAGGTGCTTTTAAGGGTGGTTACGTAATTGATAGCAACGGGCTAGTTAGTTATTGGTTGGGTAGGCGCTGTGCTTGACGCGAAAATAGGGGCGGTTATAGGAGAACGGACAGAGCCAATAGAAGGTGCTTGGGGTGGAATAATTGGAGGTATAATAGGTGGAGATTTTGCAGGAAATCGCCTTGTAGAAATAGCTATTGAGTAAACAAATGAAGAATAAACGAGAGTTCATGATTGGCAATATCGACCTATTAGCAAATAGAGTGTTATATGCTATATATGAAGTTTGGGTTCTTTTAACCCGACTTCTTACTTGGCTTTTCGATTGGACTTTTGGATGTCCCATGTATAGTATTCCATTTGTAAGAAAAAGAATAAACAAGGTCAATGGTGTAAAAGAATATGAGTCTTTTAAGAAAGGATTAGAAATACCGAAAACTGCATTCTTGCCCAATAAATTGGTATTCTTTGTTTTCTTCTTTCCAATATCATTGTTATTCAATATTGTAACGATAGTTGTTGGTAGTCCTTTAACGCTACTATATTGTACATTTCCCTATCCTTTTATAATGATAACTATCATTATGGCTTTGTCTATCTTATTGTGCCATTATTTCTATGAAAGAGACAATAGATATATTGTGTTTTTTAATAGATTTGAGAAAGATTCTTTGCTAAAGAGAGTGGTATGGGTAATTGGAACCTTCTTCGCTTTTATCTTGCTGCTTGCATTAAATTTGAAACTGATGTTCAATATTATAGATATGGGTAGACATCAAACTCTTGTCTTACATTGATAAAGTACATAGATAGGATTATTCGGTTTGAGAACTCTTTCCAGAAAGTATTTTGATGCGGTATTGCGCATCAAATATCGGTGCTTTCCCTATTTTTTACATTCTCAGTTGAGACGCATTCCTGTATGGAATCTTCCCGTGTGTGATTTGGTAGAATCCTAACAACTTTGTATATTTGCAACAATATTACTCACTTCGCTTTCTATCTGAAAAGCGTGATTAGAATGAGACGTTTTCTTACTTAAATTTTTCCAATATACAAAAACATGGAAAGAATTTGACCTTAAACGATTTAGCTCAAATGCATAGTACCAAGGTTGCATCAAATCCCGTGAGCAGTGCAACAAAGGGAACAAAGGATAATCCATATACAAGTGATGAAGCATATTCTCTAATAGACGAAGGTGCTTTTAAGGGTGGTTACGTAATTGATAGCAACGGGCT
>ENA-ORUV01000338-ORUV01000338.1-human-gut-metagenome-genome-assembly--contig:-NODE-338-length-37110-cov-84.8987_pt1 | contig 37110 bp, 29 predicted proteins | sample MGYA00242089_ERZ509229 | MGnify/ENA primary metagenome ERZ509229 (study PRJEB26280, sample SAMEA2338805) | human gut metagenome | biome: human gut; feature: human-associated habitat; material: faeces...
CTATCTTTTGTAGTAAAAGGACATTCAGATTGGTTCTGGTTCAAGTAATGGCTCATTTTTTTGCATAAGTAATTTCATTGGTTTTTAGAAATCTAGCTAAAGTATTCCGATCAACCTTACAGATTTTAGAGATCTTTCGTAAAGAAATGCCTTCTTCTATTAATCCTTCAATCATTACTCTTTTTTTGAATAGTTTATGCTTAGAAGGATCTGTTTTTCTTCCTTTTGGTCTACCAAGAATAACGCCTTCAGCCTTCTTTCTTGCAAGAGCTTCTTTTGTTCTTTGGCTAATTAAGTTTCTTTCAATTTCAGCTGATAAACCAAATGCAAAGGCTAACACTTTACTTTGAATATCCTCTCCAAGTCTGTAATTGTCCTTAATGGTCCAAACTTTGCATTCCTTTGTCATGCAGATATTTAAGATTTCCATAATCATAAAGAGATTTCTTCCAAGCCTAGATAGTTCAGCGCAAATAATTAAATCATCTTTCTCTACTTTCTTAAGAAGAAGTCCCAACTGCCTTTTTGTGTAAGATTTGGTTCCACTGATTGTTTCTTCAATCCAGCCATCAATTTTTAGGTCATGACTTTTACAAAAGTTATTGATTTCAAAGCGCTGATTCTCTACTGTTTGCTTGTCGCTGCTAACTCTAATATATCCGTAAACCATTTTTGTACCTCAAAATTAAGAGAAAATATTGAATATCTCCATAAATTGAAGGTCAGAGCTTTTGTGAATTTGATAATGAAATGAGTTTATAGGTATGGTGGAGAGTTGAAATTACATAAAATGTAAAAAAGTAAGCTTAAACACTTACTTTTATGCGTAAATTAAAACTTTGCAAAGTAGATCAAAGTTTAGTTTTTCTATAATTCTTTCACAAATTTTGTAGCAACCCCATATATAACAACGTCTTTAGCTAATATGATGTCAGATTCTCTAGCAAAATAGTTTCTTTTATTTTCAATTGAGTCGGCTACGTTAATATCCATTGGGAATATTCTATTTGGTACAGATTTGTCCCAAGCTTGTAAAGTTAGTATGTTTCCATCGAAGCGAATTTCACGCAACATCCCTGATGATCCTGCCATACTTACTACAGCAATTTTGCAGTTTAAGTAGTTTAATTTTTCTTTTAAATCCATGTTCTTAATTTCATGAAAATTGCAAAAAACTAAGCTATGAGATGGAATAAAATAGCCACTATTTCCTTCCATATATTTCTGTCTTAAATCAAAAACAAAGTCGTGTAATTGATCGGTTAAAACTGATTCGTATGCTGTTATGCCATTATTTTTAGGATCTTTTATACACTCTTGAAATTGCTCTGCACTCTTATTTGTAAAGTAAGAATCATTAACAATAGGAATTTCCCTTGAAGCTGTATTTGCTGATACTTTTGGACTTATGAAAACAGAAGGATCTACAGATAAAACATCAGACAATTGTTTTATGTTTTCTACCTTAGGAATATGAGCACCTGTCTCCCATCCAGAGTATGAACCTTGGGTAATGCCCAATTTTGATGCAAGCTCTTTTTGGTTTAATTTTGAGTTAACTCTTGCCGCCTTAATGCGTGTTTTTAGGTCTTCTGGGAAGCCTTGCATGATATTCAAAAATGCTGATTCTAACGCAGATTCAGTGTCTGCTAAATCTGGATAGTATGTTTTAAGTACATTTTTTAATAATTCAGAGTCTGAAAAATTCATAATATTGAGTGCCTACTAAAAATAATATAGTGCTTATTATAAATTATTATTTGTCAAATTTCTTATCAAAATGAACGGAAAAGTTTGATATTTTGTAAGCTCTAAATATTTTAATTTAAAAAATTTATAAATATTTGTTTACAAATAGAATTTAAAGGTACATACTAGATATGTATATTGAATACACGTCAATATTGGTATTTAGTGCCTAACAATATGGAGAATAATTATGGCAAATAAGACCGACAATATTTCAACACCATCTGTTGAAATTGTGAAAGAGAATATCTTCGTGAACACAATTCAGATCATGAGGATCTTTGGTATTACCCGTGGTACCTTTGACAAGTGGAAGAAGACTGATGGTTTCCCAAAGGCTTTGTATCTTTCAAAGCGCCCTATCTGGAAAACAGATGACATTATGGCTTGGGCTTTTAGCTTTAACGAAGAGAGACCATTGTGGAAGTTAATCGATGAACATTAGGAATGAGAGTGACACTCTTAGTGAAGGTCTGGAAAACTAAACACTAAGAAGTCACTGAGTTTATGTCAAATATTATATCAGAAAATGGAGGTAAAGGTATTTTGCCTTTATCTTCTCTAGAAGAATTGCGACCTATTTATAGTTATCGCTTTAAACTACTAAGATTTGAGCTTACTTGCTCACTTGCGCAGAACTTTTTAAAAGACGGTAAGAAGATCCCGATTAGCGTGATCTTCGATGTACCACCGCTTTTAAAGTTAATCTACGACTCTTTGAAGAAGCATAAACATGAGATTAAAGAAAGGACCATGTTTAAGATTTCATCAAATGAGTTTGCAAAGATTATTTTTAAGGGCGATAAAGCTCCTAAACCAACTCATATCAGAAACATTTCATCTGTGTTTGATGTAGTTAATGCAATCAAGGATAAAGTAACAAATAAGCCACTTGTTAACTTTCTAATGCAAAAGGGGCACGCTTGTATTTTATCTGTTGAACCAGAGTTTATGCAGTTTGCAAAAGACAATCTTGAAAGATGTCAGAGAGGCTGCATCAAGATCTTTCCTGAATGTAACTACTACTTAAGTAAATTACGCAAGTCTCAACGAGCTTATGTTTTGTTTATTGAAAAGTTGTTTTTTGAATCTGCTAAGCAGCTATGTGCAAGAACTAATGTTGATTTCAAATTCAAGTTTGAAGATTGCAAAGATAGATTAAAAGCAGTGTTTTTTAATCCTACCTCTAAGCATCACTACTCATTTTCAGACATAGTAAAAGCAGGTGAAAAGTGCTTAAAAGCGCAGGGAATAACAGAGGATTTAATTTCAAAGTTAGCTTGCAGCATCATTACAACCACCAATAAAGCAGGTAAATCACCTAGCAGTATCTTTGTTAGTGGGCATACATCATTTGAAATTCTCCATGAGAAGATCTCAAAGAATGAAAGTGATGCAGCTATTTTGGATTTTATTCAAGAGCATGCAACAACTCCAAATCATAAAAGAGCTTTAGAGATGAAGTATTCTCAGTTTCAAAAGCCTAGTGTAGAAGTTGCATAATGAAAAAAGCCCTAATAACTGTAAAACAGCTGGATAAAGAGGTCCAACTTGCAATTCTAGCTGGCAAGCGCAAGAAAATTAACTGTGGTGACAGTCTATTTGTGGATGTGCTCCCATCTGGTCTTTCTTCTTTTTACATCCGTGTATATGAAAATCGTGGAAGTAAATTGAAGGCATTAGGCAGATACCATGATGTATCTTTAAAAGAAGCTCGTGAAAAAGCTAGAAAAATAGTATTGCAGCAAAAAGAGAAAAAGATCGCTGATATAAGCTCGGCTCCTACTTTTGCTGAATACTCTCAAGAGTGGCTTAAGTTCTTTATCTGTGATCCCAATAGTGAAAACACTCACAAGAACAACAAAAGATATAGCACTTTAAAATCCTCAATTAAGGTTTTAGCAGGTCTATCAAATTATAAGATTGATAGGATCACACCTACTATTGTAGATAAGATCTTATCCTCAAGTGATAAGAGCCAAGGTGCTAAATACAATGCCATCAGAGCTATGAATCAATGCTTAAATAGTGCGGTTGTCGATGGTGTCATTCCTTCAAATCCATGCTCTAACATGCTTAATTCTCATGGTTTAATCTCTCAGAAATACAGAAAACCTAAAGTAATAGGCTATGCATGGGTTCAAGCTGAAGATTTAGGGGATAAATTCTTTAACAAACTTAAACATGAGCAGATCATGCACAGAGTTGTGTTCTTAATGCTTGCTTTTACTTGTTTAAGAATAGGCTCTCTTATTGCAATGCAGTGGGCTTGGATTGATTTTGAAAACAAAGTTATTCATGTACCTGCATACTACTACATGAAAATGAGTAGAGATTTTGATATTCCTCTTACTGTATTCATGGAACAGTTGCTTAACTTTTGGAAAAATCATTGTGATGCTTATGAAATCCAAAGTGAGTACGTGTTTTTTGCTAAAAGCTCTATGCACAAGCCTATACGATTAGTTCAACTTCAAGAGGCTGTAACAAACTGCACTCAAAAAGAAGTAACTATGCACGGCATTAGAAAATCAGCTCGCACTTGGATGGCTAAAATTGGTGTTCCAGAAACTATAGCTGAATATGTTCTATCTCATGTTAGGGAATCTAGCCTTGTAAATGTATATAACAAGCATGATTACCTAAGAGAACGTATGGGAGTGATGAGATTATGGAATTACTTTATCTATACTCTTTTACCTAATGAGTTTAAAACTCTCGTTAAAGGCATACCTGAAGCATATCTTGAGCAATGTAAAAAAGATCTTGCCTCGCAAATAGAAAGCGTTGCTTCCTTTAGCAAGATATTTTAAGTCAATAGGGGGAGAGGTCCTCCCCATTTAAGCAAACAAATTTAAAAACTAATCTCCAAAAGAAGATCTAGTTTTGATGTAAAAAGTTGGGCTAGCCCAACTTTTTAAGGAAAAACTTTGTGAAATTTTGAGGGAGAAAAAGTAGGGCATGCCCAACTTTTTTAAGGCAAATTTATAAGAATTTAGCTAGGGCAGGATAGGAAAAATATCCAAGAATGCAGTGCATCTTGATTTTTCCGACCCTGCTCCCTGAGAGCAAAACTAGGGCTAGCCCTACTTTTGAGTGACACAAAAAATTAGGAATTTTGTCGCAAGTAAACTTGCGGTCATGATCGAAATTTTCCAAGAAGGACATAACTATGGGTAATTCAAAACGTAAGCAACTAACCTTGAATCTAGGTAACTATCACGACCAATGGCTCACTATTTCAAATGAACTTGGTGTTAAACCTGCTACACTTGCAGCTGCTGTTATCAAAGCTGCGCTTGATGAACACTTGCAACAACAGGGGAATATTGAAAAGAAAAGCTTAGAATCTTTTTTACCGCCAAAAGGAGCTAAAAAAGATGTAAGGCTTTATCTAAATGTTGATGAGCTTGCAGCAGTTGACCGTATGGCAGATCAACTACACAAAAGTAGAAATCAAACTCTAATTGCTATTATCAGAAGTTTTGTTGCTAATGAACCTCAATACACACAAGATGAAATAGTTGTATTAAGAGACTCTAATTCAGAGCTCAGAAAGATGGGTGTAAATCTCAATCAGATTGCCCATAGGACCAATAGCATTGATTTTGATAGAGTATCAGATGGCGAGACTGTAAAAGAGCTTCTAAAACGAATGATAAAGCGTACAGAGGATCTTTCTAATACTATTGATGATCACTTTTGCTAAAGTTTGGGCAATTATCAATGCTGGGCGTTATAGGAAGGATTTGATGAAAGGTAGTAAATAAGGCATTCTCTATCACAGTGTAATTATTAAATCTTGCAAATTCTACTTCTAAAGTATATTTTTGAACTTCAGAATGTGATCTAAAATGTAAAAATATTTCTTCATAAATAATTAACAGTTATGTATATAAAAGGTATTTTAATTGTTTGAGCTCATAAAAAATAACATTGATATTTTAGAATTAGTTCTCTCTTTATTTTCCATTCTCATAGCATTAGTAAGCCTAATTTATACTTATAAAATTTCAGGAAAAATATCAGTAGTAGCAACAGAAAAAATTGGAGAAAGTATCGATAAATATCTTTCAATGAAACTACCTTATCCAATAACTCTTGTTAGAGAAGCGAGTAATGAAAAGTATGAAGTTAAAACTCTAAGAGATTTTTTATATGCAAAGGACAATGGTTATTATTCGAATACTACAATAGACATTAGAGAAGAATCTTATCTTGATTCAATGATAACAGTGCTAAATCTTCTAGAAAATGCTAGAAATAATTTTTACAAACCAACAAAAGTAAAATTTATCGATTTAATTCAGAGTTTGCCTGCAACTTTGCTCGATTTCTTTACTCCTCCAGATGAAGAATCAGAACTGAAAGGAAAAAGTATAAAAGACTTATTAAAGAAAAATAGAGTTCAAATCAATAAAGACTCATTAGATGGTATTTTTGTTGAATTACTAGAAGATTCTTTTGATAGTGAATCATGTCTCCATCATAAAGCAGGAAGTCTTTTTTCCCAACTATATAGAGCTGACTTCAATGGAGATGGAAAAGAGGAAATCCTTTTTACAGTCCACTGTTTTTCAGGTGGGACATTGAATACGATAGATACGTACTGCTTAGGGTATCGATCATTTTTAGGAATATGGAAAAAATGGAGGCTTATAGATATTAACAAAATTCATATAGAGCACTATAGCAATATTTTCCCTAGTGAATGGCAAAAATAACTATTCCTTTTCATTTCTATGTCTAATTGCACGTTTAGGACAACCTGATTTGTGTGTTGTCCTGTTAAACACCATAGTTATCCATGTATGCCCACATTTAGCACACTTCCAATACACTTTTTAATGACTACCTAAACTTATTTTAGATGGAGAAATTGTGTTTTTTGCGTAATCCCAATCTTTTTCGAGATCAGGTCTTAAAGTTGCCAAGTCATTAAAGCCTTTTAAAATTCTCTTATTTGAGCAATATGGACATTTAAGATGTTGATAAACTTTGTTGCCCACAGACATTTCGTAAGAATGTCCTTTAGCACATTTCCAATACACTTTTTTATCCGAACCCGCCCCTATTTCTGTTGGCTTAATTGTATTTGAATCATAGTCCCATTCACAAAGAAGCTCTGGATGCAAGCTTGCTAAGTCGTTAAAACCTGCAAGTATTTTCTTTCCTGCACATATTGGGCATCCTTTTCCAGAAGATCTATCTGAAATTGATGCTTCATAGCTATGATTTAGTTTACAAAGCCAATAAACCTTTTTTGAAGAATATTTTGAAAACATGTATGGGTAAATATTTTTGTTCCTTTCATAATCCCATTCATTTACAAAAGAACTGTTTTCAATACTATTCTTGGCTTCACAAAAATTGCTTTCAGAAAAAATTAAGGAACGATCTATTTCTATATTTATTTTAGGGATCTTGGCTTGCTCTAAAAAGCCATCATCAGCGAGATGGTTAAATAATTTTTCTATAGCAGGAGCTAATACTTTTTTATTATCAAGGGTAATTATTTTAGAACTAGATTCTATGTTCGGACACTTTGGTTCCCTAATACGATATAGGGTTATACCATTTTCTTTTGCAATATTATCTTTCTTTATATCTTTTTTTGCATCGGTATGCCATTTTTCACCATCATACTCTATTGCTACATTAATACTAGGTATATAGATATCTAGCTCTAATCCATTCATAAATGCAGGAAAATAATTTGAATATACTTCTGAAAAAGCCTTTTTTAAATAAAAAGTTATTACTTTTTCAGGAAAAGACGTTTGACTACCTTTAGCACAAATTGGACAGCCTGTATTTGATACTCTTGAGCTAATTGTAGATTTCCAAGAATGACCATATTTGCATATCCAATATATCTTTTTATCGCTACCATGAGTAACTTCTGTTGGCAAGATAGTGTTTTTGTTGTAATCCCATTCTTTTATTAAGTTAGGATGAGTTGTGGCTAAATCATTAAAACCTTGTAAGACCCTTCTTCCAGCACAAATTGGACAAGATTGATTAGATATCGTTCTTTTACTTATTACAGCTTTATATGAATGACCTAAAGAGCAGATCCAATACACTTTTTTATTTGAAGTTGGAAAATAATCAGATGGTTTGAGCGAATTTTTATCGAAATCCCATTCTTTAGCTAAATTAGGGTAAAGTGACTCAAAATCATTGATTCCAACTAAAATTTTTTTATTTGAACAATAAGGGCACCCCTGACCATTTTTTCTTCTTACTAAAGAAGCTACATATGAATGACCTTTAGGACAAATCCAATAATACTTTTTATGGGAACCAGCAAAAACTGTACTTGGTAAATCTTTGTTTTTGTTGTAATCCCATTCTTTTAGCAAATTTGGATGGGTTGTAGCAAGATCATTATAACCTGCAAGTACTTTTTGATTTGCGCAATAAGGACAGCCAGTATTTTGAGATGCTCTACTACATACAGATGCCTCATAAGAGTGACCTTTTGGGCATATCCAAAAGACTTTTTTTGCACTTCCAAAAGAGACATCTGTCGGAAGAATTGTATTCTTTGAATAGTCCCATTCTTTTATTAAATTAGGATGGGTTTTTGTTAAATCTTCCATAAATAATTAAACTACAAAGAGTTACCTAAGAGATTTAGATCCATGTTAAAAAAGGTCTTAAGAACTTAGATAAGATATTTGATATATAAACGAAAATTTTGAGAATATTTTGATAACAGTATAACTCAAAAAAGATAAAATAAACCGTAAAATTCAGTTGGAGTAAAACGTAAAAATCAAAATAACATTTTGATAATTAAGAAATTTATTAAAAATAGAATCTGTAATGCAGAAGTTTTAATCTGCAATTTTTGATAAAATCCTAATTAAGAATAGGATATTATTAGTTGTGGAAAAGTCGGTGGAATACTTGTGGAAAAATAAATGACTCCCTTTTTTGCGAAATAGAAATACCCACATTTACGAATTATGATACCCGCATTTGCGAAATACGAAATTTAACAAAAATAGAGCAAAATTAGGAGAATATTGTACAGTCTACTTATTGGTAATCGCTTCAAGTAAACACTGCTTTTTGCCTTCCATTTTTATACAAAACGTGAACAAAACGGGACAAAATTTTTAACTTATTGAAAATAAACAAAAATAAAAAGTTTTGTGTACTTCCTTTCGCACCAACAAAACAGGCAGTCAAGTGACTGCTTTTTTTGTGTCCTATTAGTGGTTCTTTACAATAAAACGGAGAAAAAATGAATCAATCCGTACCTGCTAAGTTTGGGATTCTAAATCGTTTTTTAAATGTTGTTGAACGATTAGGAAATAAGCTGCCACACATTACAATGTTGTTTATCTATGCGCTTATTTTCACCATGTTTCTGTCATTGGCTTTATCTTATGTGTATTTTGACTATATTCATCCAAATACTCATGAAAAGATCAAAATCATTAACATGTTTACGCCTGATAACCTCTTAACTTTAGTAATTAACTCAGTTAAGAACTTTATGGGATTCCCTCCATTAGGCATCACAATCGTAGCAACATTAGGTATTGGTATTGCTGAAGGCTCCGGTTTCGTTAAAGTTTTAATTAGAAAGTTCCTATCTATCACTCCTAAGAAATTCTTAACTCCTACAGTAATTTTTGTATCAATTGTTTGCCATATCGTATCAGACAGTGCATACACCATTTTAATGCCGGTTTCAGCTTTAATCTTCTATGCCTCAGGTAGACATCCTTTAGCTGGTATTGCTTGTTCATTTGCAGGTTTAGCAGGAGGCTTTACAGCTTCATATACTCCTTCTATCATTGACCCTATCATGCAGGGCTTTACTGAAGCAGCTTCACACTCAATTGATCCAAATTACAGCGTGAATGTTTTATGTAACTACTTCTATGCGTTAGGTGGCACTTTCTTCATTATTGGAGCTATTTGGTTTGTAACTGATAAAGTTGTTGAACCTCGTTTATGGGCAACTATGCCTCTAGATGAGTCTACAAAGACAGATAAAACTTTAGTAATCGAAGATGTAACTTCTTTAGAGAACAAAGCTTACTATGCTGCTTTAGCTACAGTACTTGCTCTATTAGCTCTTTTATTTATTCTATGTTACCCAGATAACTCATTATTCAGAGCTCCAGATGGTTCATTGACCTCTCCAAAAGCTCCTGTAATGCAAGGCTTAGTTCCATTACTCTTTATCTTCTTCTCTGTTCCAGGCCTTGTATATGGTTATGTTGCAGGTACCTTTAAGAAGTCCAGAGATGTGATCGCATCAATGGAAAACATTATGAAGATGCTTTTATCATTCATTGTTTTCTGTTTCTTCGCAGGTCAGTTCTTATATGTATTCGGTGCTTCAAATATTGGTTCACTGTTAGCCATTTCAGGTGCTGAATTCTTAAAGAATTTAGGTATGCCATCAGGTATTACTCTGTTTGGTATCATTATTCTTACAGCAATGCTAAACGTGTTAATCACTTCAGCTACTTCAAAATGGGCTATTTTATCAACCATTTTTGTTCCAATGCTGATGATGTTAGGTATTTCACCTGAACTTACACAGGCAGCTTTTAGAGTTTCAGACTCAGCTGTAAACGTATGTACTCCTTTATTCCCATTCTATCCATTGCTGATTTTATACTGCCAGAGATACTGTAAGAAGTCAGGTGTTGGAACCTTAAGCTCAATGATGTTACCTTACACATTTGCTCTTCTGATTGTCCTAACAGCAGTGTTATACGCTTACTGGATGATTGGAATACCTTTAGGCTTTAATAGTGGATTTGATTACCCATCAACCATGTATCCACAACCTTAATATGTAAAAGCTGCAGTCTATATGACTGCAGTTTTGTTATGGGGATTTAAAATGAATAATAAAGATGAATTATTAAGAAGATTTCTTCGCTATGTAGCAATCACATCACAATCAAATGCTTCTGTCGAGGCTGTTCCAAGTACTAAAGGTCAGACTGAATTAGCAAATTTATTAGCAAAAGATCTAGAAGAGTTAGGTTTAACTGACATCAGTGTTGATGAGCATTCTATTGTTTACGGTACTCTACATGGTAATGCAGAAGGTCCTGTTGTAGGCTTTGTCTCACATCTAGATACTGTTGATGTTTCTTTAAATCCTGATATTCATCCTCAAGTCATTCACTATGAGGGTGGCGATGTTTTATTAAATAAAGAGCGCGAGATCTATATTAGAGTAAGTGAACATCCTGAACTTCAAAATTATGTAGATCAGGATATTATTTTCTCAGATGGAACCTCTGTTTTAGGTGCTGATAATAAATCTGCAATGGCAAACATCATGACAGCATTAACTGTTTTGCATAATGATAAGACCATTAAACACCCAACCTTAAAAGTTGCTTTTGTGCCTGATGAGGAGATTGGTCTTAAAGGCTCAAAACTTATGGATTTGAACAAATTCAAAGTTGATTATGCATACACTATCGACAGTTGCTCTTTAGGTGAAGTAGTTTATGAAACCTTTAACGCAGGCTCTGTTTTAATCAAGATTAAAGGTGTTTCAGCTCATCCAATGTCATCAAAGGGAGTTTTAGTAAATCCTCTTTTAGTGGCTCATGATTTCATTGGCATGTTTGATAGACATCAGACTCCTGAATGGACTGCTGATAAAGAAGGCTACTGGTGGTTTACCGGTATTGAAGCAGATCCTCTTTACTGCACTCTAAAAATGAATATCAGAGATCATGATAAAGATCGTTATGAGTGGAGAAAAGAAGAGGTTGCATCTAACATTGAGAAGTTGAAGAAACTTCATCCTAAGGCTGAAATTAGCTACAAGATTAGTGATACCTATGAGAACATTGCTAACAATGTAACTAAAGAGGATAAACCAGTAGCTCTAATTTATAAGGCTTTTGATGAGTTAGGAATTAAAGCCAAAACTTATGCAATGAGAGGTGGTACTGATGGTTCTGCTTTATCAGTTCGTGGTGTAGTAACTCCTAACTACTTTACAGGAGCTCATAACTTCCACTCTTATGCAGAGTTCTTACCATTAAATGCTTTTGAAAAATCTCTTAATGTGACCTTAAAGTTAATTGATCTTTCATGCAATAATTAATTGAAGATCATAATTCAGAGGCTTATGCCTCTGAATTATGCTACTTCAAAGGACCTATCAATTTCATATAGCAGTTTTTGCAATCAAACTCTAATCTAAATTTTGCTTTGCCGATGACGAGGAAAAGATCTTGAGCTTTTACCTTGTGGCGCTTAGGACAGAGGTTAAAGCAATATCTCAGACAGTGCTTTGAAATCAGCACGCATTCTTCATCATGAACATGCTCTGTCTCATAAGCAGGCTCTATATCTTTTGCACCATGTTTTTTATAAAAATCTAAAGCCTTTTCGTTATAGATATTGGCCATAAATCCTAAATGCTGCTCCTTTTCAGGTAACATTGGGGCATTTTCAAAGTTATGAACTATCTCTTTTCTCTTTTCAGTCTTTAACTTATTTAGTTTCTCAATAAGTTGTCGTCTAAGATTGTTTAAAACACTTTGCGGCACAAAATAACTAAAAGATAGTTTTATCTCAAGCTGATTTAGTGTATAGACACTATCTCCCAAGCGTCCTAGCTTTGAGGTGATGTTAGCTTTTAGTTTATCAAGATCATTTGCTGTTTGCTTATCCTCAAGAGCTATTTCAACACTTGCCTCAGTATTTGTTTCATCCTTACCGAAGAGTACGATTCCTTTGTCATTTTCACGGTAGGTAAGATTTAAACTTAATTTTCTACAAGACGATTTACCTGCCATAGCCTTTTCAAATTCAGCATCTTTGTTTCTATAAAAAACAGTTCCAGCTTTAATAAAAGGGATCTCCTGGAAGATTTCTGCTGTATTTGGAGCCTTTAGAGTACTGATCCTAAAACCGTTTAATACTCCCTGATTGTCATAGTAATTTAAGGAGTCACCATTGTGGATAACAGTGTTTTTTAATAATGAAAAGGTAAGATCTCTATTCTTTTGTTTTTCTAACTTACCTATCTTTTGACCGACAAAGCCTGGTGCATCAAAGTTTGCATAGTTATCTTTCTTTTCATGGAAGTTGTATTCAGTAAAGCCTCGGTTAAAGCTTTTGGCTACATCTGGTACAAAATTGGTGGTAGTAGTACCGAATGATGATCTTACAACATCATCTCTTTTAGCAATGATTCTATCAATCTTATGTCTGTAATAAGCAACGACGTTTCTTACATAGTTTTCGTCTTTTAATCTGCCTTCAATCTTAAAAGAGCTGATACCAGCATCAATTAGCTCTTCAAGATTTTGACTTTGATTAAAATCTTTTAGAGATAATAGATATTTATCTTTTGCAAGCACATTGCCTTTAGTGTCATATAAACTTTGTGCTACACGGCATAACTGAGCACATTCGCCACGGTTAGCACTGCGACCAGTAATTGCGGCACTTAAATAACAGCGACCACTGATACCTACGCATAAAGCTCCGTGAATAAAAGCTTCTAATTTTACGGTAGTGTTTTCTCTTATCTTTTTTATATCATTTAAAGATAATTCTCTAGCTAAAACTACCTGTGAAAATCCTGCTTTTTCTAAGAATTGAACCTTTTGTGGTGTTGAATTGTCCTGCTGTGTACTTGCGTGAATTTCAAGAGGTGGCAGAGGTCCGTTAATCAGACCTAAATCTTGAATAATAAGAGCATCGACACCTGCATCGTATAATTTGAAAGTAAGTTCACGTGCTTTTTCTAATTCTTGATCATCAAGAATAGTGTTGATGGTTACATGGATCTTGGCACCGAAAAGATGTGCATAGTCACAAAGTTCTTTAATATCTTCTAATGTATTTGCAGCATTGACTCTAGCTCCAAATGAAGGACCGCCGATGTAGACAGCATCTGCGCCACTTTCAATTGCAGCAAAACCACATTCTTTATTTTTAGCAGGTGCAAGTAATTCTATTCTTTTCATGAAATTATTAGAGGTTAACCATAACTTAAAAGGTGACAGTGCATTCTACAAAAAATTGAGTTAATTGCTACTCAAAACTTTGATTAAATCGTCAGTTGAACATACCTTTGCATAGATATTGTTGATAATTGTAAGCTCAGCATTGTGTAATTCCATAGTACCGGCAGCACAAGCATCTTCTAATACTACGACATTAAAACTTTCATCTGACAGTGAGCGTACAGTAGAAGCTACGCATTGATCGGTAAAGATTCCTGCACAAACTACGGTCTTAATCCCAAGATTGTTTAAAATTAATCTTAAGTTGGTTCCAGTAAGTGCGCTATCAGTTGTTTTGGTAACAACGATTTCATCATTAACCGGAGCTATATCATCGATGATTTGGCTGTCATCATCATCTAAAGTAATTAGTATGTTATTCCAACCTGACATCTTTTGGGATAATGATCTGTCTCTTCCATCTTTTAGATGGCAAGCTATTCTTGCAAAGATTACATCTTGTTTATTCTTACGGAAAAGTGCTTCGATTTTCTTTACATTAGGAAGGACTGTTTCATTAAGTCTTTTAGAAAACGCATTCCATCTTGGATCTTTATCAGCTAACTTTGTATATACCCTTTGCAGATCGATAACTAATAAAGCTGTATTAGCTTTTTCAAGCTTAAGTTCTGTGTTATCAGAAGGACAAACTTGGTAATAAAATGAGCAAAATGTCTTCTCCATGGTTCATACCTTCATTAGTGATTGTAAGTTGAGTCTTAGCCTTGTTGAAGTCTATTTTAACAGATAAAAAACGCCTCTAATCACACGATTAAAGGCGCTTTAAAATCTTGTTTTTACTAAACTGCCACTAGAGATTATCTAGTAGCTGCTAATATTAGTAAGCTGACAGTTTCTGAAGATCTGCTTCAGTGGTGTCATCTCCTATAGTAATAAGTTCAGTACCGGTTAATTTAGCAAATAGAGCAATATCTTCTCTTGTAAGAGCTGTTGAAACTACGCTGTGGTGAGCACCACCAGCATAACACCAGCCCTCAGTGCCGATTCTGAAGTTTGGCTTATGACGGTACATGATTCTAGCTACAGGTAAGTTAGGCATTGGTTTAGGCTGTTTTACAAGCTCAATATCAGCACAGATGATTCTGAAATGATCACCCATATCGACCATAGTTACCTGAATACCGTCACCTTCAACTCCATCAAAGATTAGACGAGCAGGATCTTCTTTACCGCCAATACCTAATGGTAATACGTCGATCTCTGGCTTGTTCTTAGCAAAGTTTACTGGAACTTCTAGCATGTGTGATGCTAACTCTAATTCTTCACCAGAGGTTAGATCATAAGTGTAGTCCTCAATGAAGCCTGTAGCGCCCTTACGACCTTCTGACATCTTCATTAGAACAGCTGAGAAAGCTGAAATCTTGTAGTCACCTTCAGGACCAAAGCCAATACCCTTGCCCATTAGGTTCTGGGCTGCAATACCAGGTAACTGCTTTAAGCCATGTAAATCTTGGAATGTATCAGCAAATGCACCTAAGTTATTTGCCTTTAAGAACTTCTCTATACCAACTTCGTACTTAGCCTGCTCACGAACAGCCTTGATATTCTTGGTCTTCATGGTGTACTTAGATGTGTACTCTTCCATCTTCTTATCGATTTCTTGTTCGTTAATTTTATTGATTACATCAACTAAATCACCAATAGCAAAGTAATTGCACTCCCAACCGTATTTAATCTGTGACTCTACACGATCACCATCAGTTACAGCAACTTCACGCATGTTGTTACCAAATGAAGCTACTTTTAAGTGTTTAGAGAAGTTGATAGCTTTTGCTACATCGATGAACTTAGAAATACGCTCAATAACATCGTTATGCTCATAGAAACCAGCTACTACCTGATGAGGAATTCTTAATCTTGCAACGATAAAGCCAAACTCTCTATCACCGTGAGCAGCCTGATTTAAGTTCATGAAATCCATATCAATAGAATCATATGGTAATTTCTCATTAGCCTGAGTGTGTAAGTGTAATAGAGGCTTTCTTAATTCCTGAAGACCTTTGATCCACATTTTTGCTGGAGAGAAAGTATGCATCCAGGTCATAACACCAATACACTCATCATCACAGCTTGCCTTTCTCATGTCTTCAATACAGGTTTCTGAGTTAACAACTGTAGGTAATAGCTCGACTGTAACTTTTCCTTCAAATTTTTTGTTAAAGAATGCAGTCATCTTAGCAGCATCTTCTGCTACGTGTTTTAAGCACTCTTCACCATATAGATCCTGAGAACCAACAACAAAATATAGCTTGTTCATAATTTCTTCCTTATGTCTAAATGAATTTTAAAAAGCCCCGTTTAAAACGGGGCATAAGTTATTTGATTACGTGTATTGCCTGACGGTCTGCAAAGATTGCTACGAACATTAGGAATACCACACCCTGAATTAACTGCATTAACTGAGTGCTAAAGCCAATCATGGTTAAACCACTGCTTAGAACTACGTAGAGTAATGAACCTACGATGAAGTTGTAGAAGCGAACCATAGCACCGCCAGAGATAGGCATACCACCTAAAACTAAAGCAATTAGGATCTGAGTTTCTAACTGGTTACCACCTGATGAGGTTACAGAGCCAACTTTGATACAGCTGATAAAGGCGGCAAAGCCTGTAATTGCACCTGATAAAACGTATACGAAGAACTTAACTCTATCAGTACGGATACCTGAGAACATAGCAGCCTTCTCACCAGCGCCGATAGCCTTTAAGTGGGTACCGAACTTGGTGAATGAGAAGAAGAACATACCGATAACAACTACGATTGCAGTGCAAGTGATCTTGAATGAAGTACTATCCATATAGATAAGCTCAGGAGCACCAGCTACAGGCGCATTAGTGGTTAAGTACTTAATCAGACCACGGAATAAGAACATAGTGCAGATTGTTACAATGAATGATTTAATCTTTCTGCGTACGTAGAAATATCCGTTGATAGCACCAATGGCAGCACCAGTGAGAATACCACCTATGATTGCAATGGTAAGTCCATACTCTGAGAGTACACATATCACAATTGCTGACAGACCCAAGATTGAACCTTGAGAGAAATCAAGACCTCCCATAGTCATGATGAAGAATACGCCCATTGAAGCGATCATAATGACGTAAACTTGAGACATAGCCAAAGGCAAATGACTTAACAGTCTGCCATGAGTTAAAAAGTTGAATAAGAAAAATACAATGATAAGACCTACGATAGGTAACAGAGTACGAACTAGTCTCATTGTATGGAGCTTTTTAAGCTCCTGCTCTTTATTCTTTAAAGCAACTGAATCTGACATAACGTAACTCCTTAAACCATCATTGAAATTAAGCTGTTTTCATTAAGTTCTTTAGAACGAGGTAGCTCACCTTTAATAGCGCCATCTTTCATAATAATAATGCGGTCGCACATTCCGATTAACTCCATCAATTCCTCAGAAATCATGATGATTGATTTTCCTTCTTTTCTCATCTTGTCCATAAGTTGATAGATATCCTGCTTAACCTTGATATCAATACCACGGGTAGGACTATCTAACACAACTATGTCAGAACCTTTACCGATCCATCTTGCAAGAACTACTTTCTGCTTGTTTCCGCCTGATAGTTCTGAAACGAACTGATCTGTATTAACCATTTTTACAGACATTTCTTTAGCAAAAGCTTTAGCAAAAGCTTTTATCTTTGCCCAGTTCAAGAAAGGTGTCTTTTCTAAATTGAGCTTATCTAAAGAAGGCAGTGCGATGTTGTCCTGAATACTCTGATTCATAACAACAGACTCATTGTCACGATCTTTAGAGGTATAAGCGATTGAATGGTCAATAGCTGTTGGAATATCGTTAATATGTGTTCCATCAGCAAGGACTACTTCACCTTCTCTGTCGTAGCTTGCACCAAAAATTGCTTTACCAATTTCGTGCATGCCTGATTCTGACAGACCTCCAAATCCTAGAATTTCACCTTTATGTAAATCAAAACTTACATTTTGAATTAGGTGTGGAACAGAAACATTCTTAACTGACAGAACAACCTCGTCTGAAACCTTTTCATCATAGTCAGAACGGTAATAAGCTCCAGTTACCTCTCTTCCAACCATGAGTTTCTTTAAATCATCTTCTGTTACATCTTTACTCTTTATTGTATCGATGTACTCACCATCTCTTAAAATGGTGATTGTGTCCGATTTATCTAGAATTTCAGGCAAATCGTGAGAAATGAAAATTACAGTATTTCCTTCGTTACGAATTCTGTTCATGTGTTTGTAAAGTTCTTCTCGACCTTCCTGAGATAGTGCAGTGGTGGTCTCATCGATAACTACGATCTTAGGATGGAAGTAAGTTGCTTTTACAATTTCGATTAACTTTCTGTCTTCGAACTTGTAATCATCAACTAAAGTTGAAGCTTTGATATGGGTAAAGCCATACTGCTTTAATAAAGCGTTAGCTTCATTATTCATTGCTTTGGTATTTCTAATCCCGTATTTGATGAACCTCTCTTCATGGCCTAAGAAGATGTTCTCAGCTACGGTTAATCCTGATAGTGTTCCTAATTCTTGAACAATAATTGAACCCCCGTGGTTATTTGCATCAACCTGATTCTTTGGATGGATCTCTTCACCATCTAGGATGAAATGACCTGATTCCATAGGGTAAATACCGGTTAACATATTTGTTAAGGTTGATTTACCAGAACCATTCTCACCAATTAAGGCATGAACTTCGCCTTTATTGATATTGAAAGAAACATTGTTTAAAGCTCTGTTGATACCAAAGTGCTTGGTGATGTTCTTTACTTGTAATCTGATATCGCTCATTTTTATTCTCCTTACTTAACAATTTCACCTTTGGTTACTTTGGTTGTTAAAGTGATGATAATGAGCAGTGCAAGACCAGTGATAACGTCCTGAATTGCAGTTGGAGCACCTAGTGAAATGAATCCAAAGAAGATAATGTTTACGATGAACTCACCTAGGATAATTGCCTGTAGAGGAATACCATATTTCATGAAAGCCAAACCGAAGAAGCAACCCATGGTAGGAACGAAGTTTCGGCTCATTGATGCCATTCCAGTTACAGCAACCATTGATGAACCGTAGCTTATGGTTAAAACAGCCATAGCGCCGAAGAAAGCTCCTGATAGGATAAATGCTAGAACTTTGAATTTATCTACATTGATACCCATGTTTTTTGCAACAAACTCATCAGAGCCGATTGCATAAGTATAAGTACCAAATTTTGTGTAGTTTAAGATGCCGTAAGCAATAATAAAGGTGATGACAGCTAGTACGATGTTTCCTGGCATTTGACCAAGAGCGCGTAATGATGATGGTAAGGTTTGTTCTACACCGCCTGCCATATAGTTAGCGATAGACTCGTAGATTAATGCTAAACCAGCGGTTACGATCATTGAAGGAATTCTTAATTTGACATAGAAAAAGCCGTTGCACAATCCAACCAATGCGCCTGTAGCGATACTGCCTGCAACTAGTCCAAAATAACCCAGTTCAAAAGTTGTTGCTAATTGGCAACCTACAATTGCTGACAGGATAATGTTAGCGCCGATAGAAAAATCGAACAGTCCCATATCCATCACAAAGTAGAAACCAATTGCACCTACAGTCGCAATTAAACTTGCCTGGAAGTAACTCAATAGGTTATTTGCAGATCCAAAATTATCAGGGGTTAAGATCTTAAAAACTAACCATGAAAGGATTACTAGTGTGATAAGTACTATGTAACCTTTCGTTGCACCGGAGAGATTTTTAATTCCAGTCATAATCATGTCCTTATGAATGTGCATCTTTCAATGAAAATTGAAAGGAACTGCTTGTCATTGATGTGGCTTTTTTGCCTAATGCTATATGCGTTATATAAGCTTCTATTCAACTCGTCTTTTATAACTATTTGAAAAAACGTGTATTTATATAACATTGAATTTAAAATCCTCATAAGAGGACTTTTTATCTATCTAAATCATAAGTCTAAATATTATTGAATTCACGTAAACGTTTGCGATAATTGTAACTTGCGCACGTTTTTTTATAAAAAATGAATCCTTTTTTTGATAATGCTCTCAATTTTTAGAGAGAATTTTGTGATAAGAAATTCTATAAAATCGCATATTTAACGGTAATGTATAAATGTCAAGCAATTTGGAATCTACATGGAAAACGCTAACTTTTACACAATATGAAATCTGCTTTATTGAGCACACTTTTGAAAAGAGTGAAAATAATTTTTGAAAATTTACTAAATATTTCAAAAAATTTTCAAATGAAATTTTTAACAAAATATTTAACTTATTGAAAAGACAACATAAATATTCAAAATGAAAATATAGAAACTAATATAATTATGAAAATTGTGATCAGCGCATACGTTTACGTTAAAAAACTCTCTATCATATATATATGAGTTCAACGAGGTTATACAGAATTCTCGAGTCTCAGACAAGTTTATCTTGCCTAACATTACATAAGGAATTGATTATGAAATTTACTTTAAAGAAGTTTGCTAAGGTATTTGCTTGCACGGCAGTAGCTGCTGGTATTGCATCTTTTGCTAATACAGCATCTGCCATTGAAAACAGCGACATTAAGATAGGTGTTTCAATTTGGTCATCAACTGATGTTTTAGGTTCTGATTGTAAGCGTGTACTTGACGAAGCTGCAAAAGCTTTAGGCGTAAAAGTACAGTACGTTGATCAGGCTCACGTATCTGAGAAGGTTACTGCTTCTGTAGAACAGCTAGTTGCTGCAGGTTGCCAAGGTATCATTATTTGTAACTCATCTGATACTGAGATGACATCTGCAATCAAGACTGCAAATGACAATGAAGTATATTTAGCTCAATTCTTCAGAATTATTTCTAAGGATGCAAGTCCATCAATCTATAAGTTTGCTGAGAAGTCACCATACTACATCGGTGCCGTTCATGAGAATGAGCCTGATAACGGTGAGCACTTAGTTAACATTCTTTTAGATAAAGGATGCAGAAACATCGGTTTAATCGGTTGGGAGCAGGGTGATGCTACTTGGTTAGGCAGATGGGCTGGTTACAAAGCCGGCGTTGAGAAGTGGAATAAGACTCATCCTGATGATCAGGCTAAGTTAACAGAGCCTCAGTATGCAGGTACCTCTTCAGAAGGTGGTTCAAAGGCTGCTGAAGCTTTAATGGCTGCAAATCCTAAGCTAGATGCTTTAATCCCAGCAGGTGGTGGCGGTGATCCTTTACAGGGTGCTATTGCTGCTGTAGAGAGAGCCGGCAAGACAGGCAAGATTGCTGTTGTATCAACTGACTTCTTACCTGATTTAGGTGAAAGATTAAAGAACGGTTCTATGGCAGGTCAGTCCGGTGGTCACTATTGTGATCCTCTAATTGCTTTCATGACTGTATACAATGCAATCAAAGGCAACTACAAAGACTTTGAAGGCAAGTTCGAAGATATCACCTTCCATTATCTGTTCGTAGCTTCACCTGATGATTATCAGGGGTACGAGAAGTACTTCGTAAAGCAGTTACCATTTACAGATCAGGAATTAGTCGATATGTCTAACTTATCTCTAGAAGGTCTAAAAGAAGCTGCTACTAAGATTTCTATTGAAGATGCTGCTGCACGTTTTGGCAAGTAATCTTACAAAATAGGTAATCATAAATAGAAAAATAGGGGATTGTTTAATAGACAATCCTCTTTTTTGATCTCTTTACAAAATTCAGCAAGATTTAACAGAAAAATTACAATCCAAATTTATGTAGTTAACATTCCATTTTTATATTTACCTCATCGATTAGAACTATTGAGGTTTATATGAATAAGAAAATTGTTACAGTTTTAAGTTTAGCTTTAGCTACTGCTATCGTTGGTAATGCAAATGCGACAGAAGATGTTTATAACAGAGCAGCTGTAGGCGATATGACAGTTACTGGTGGTGCATCTCGTATTCACGGTGATATGAACAAAATGTACGAGAGCCAGATTAAGTTAGCTAAAAAAGAGCACGCAAAGAACGTAATCCTTTTAATCGGAGATGGTATGGGCGATAGCGAAATTACTGCAGCTCGTAACTTTGCTTATGGTGCTGGTGGTTATTTCCCAGGCATCGATGCTCTACCTTTCTCAGGTCAGTACACTCACTATTCTTTAAACAAAAAGACTCACTTACCAGATTATGTAACAGATTCAGCAGCATCTGGTACTGCATGGTCAACAGGTACTAAGTCATATAACGGAGCTATTGGTGTTGACGTCGATGGTAAGCCTGTTACTTCAATTATTGAATTAGCTAAAAAGAAAGGTTTAGCAACAGGCGATATCACTACATCAGAAATTCAGGATGCAACCCCCGCAGCTCAGATTGCTCATGTAACACAAAGAAAATGCTATGGTCCTAAAGCAACTGCTGAAAAATGCCCAACTAACCTATTAGAAAACGGTGGTTTAGGTTCAATTTCAGAACAGTTAATCAAGACCCGTGCAGATGTTACTTTAGGTGGTGGTATGACCACATTTGAAGAGCAGGCAACTTATGGTAAGTATAAAGGTAAGACCTTATTAGAGCAGGCTAAGGCAGAAGGTTATAAGATTGTAACTAACGCTGACGAGTTACAGTCAGTTGCAAAAGCAGATCAGAAAACTCCTGTATTAGGCTTATTTGCTCCAGGTAATATGCCTGTAAGATTAAAGGGGCCACAGGCTACATTCCATGGCAATTTAGATAAGCCTGCTGTAAAGTGTGAAGTAAACAAAGAACGTACTGCTTCAATTCCTAAGTTAGCAGATATGACTAAGAAGACTATCGATCTGTTAAAGACCAACAAGAATGGTTTCTTCTTACAGGTTGAGGGAGCTTCAATCGATAAGCAAGCTCATAAGAACAATCCTTGCGGTCAGTTCGGTGAGACCATGGATTTAGATGAGGCTGTTCAGGTAGCTTTAGACTTTGCTAAGAAAGATGGTAATACTCTTGTTATCGTAACAGCTGATCACGCTCACGCAACCCAGATTGTTTACCCAGATGCAAAGGCTCCAGGCTTTACACAGGCTGTTATCACCGCTGATGGTGCTCCTATGACCGTTTCATATGGTAACTCTGAAGATGTAAATGATGCAGGTCATACTGGTTCTCAGTTAAGAGTAGCAGCTTACGGTCCAGGTGCTCTAAATATCATGGGTCTAACAGATCAGACTGATTTATTCAGAACTATCACCAAAGTTTTACAGTTAAAGAAGTAATAAAATCTTCCTAATTGCATACTTGAGCGCTACCTTGTGTAGCGCTTTTTTTTGATCCTACAATCTGACTCTTTGTCTAAGTAAATCATACTTACTTCTCCAGAGTGTCTTTGAGTTTTCTCTATCAACTATCACCTATAGCTTACATTTATACTTTCGGTTCATCAAAATTGATTAAGGTAATGACTTTTATAAGGAAGGAAAGATGTCAGACACCAAAAGCTGTAGCGATGCTTTAAGACTTAAAACTTACAAGTTGGCATAAAATCAGACCTCATCAAAATTAGATTTGACGAGGTCTTAAAAGCTTAAAACAAATGTTTTAAGAGAAGATTGATTAACCTAATTTAATATTAAAGAGCTGGGTAATCATAATTAACAGAATTAAAACAGGAATGATGTATCTTACAAGGATCTTGAAAGGTACAAGCCATAAGAACTTTACTTTTCCGTAAGATGTTAACTCTGACCATAGCTGCCTTGTAGTCATCTTCCAACCTACGAATAGAGCTGCGCCCATACCTGTTAAAGGTAAAATTAGCTTAGCTGTAAAGTAGTCTAAGAAATCAAAGAAGTTCATGCCAAAGAAAATTGGATCTGACCATGGACCCATTGATAAAGATGCACCACAACCAATGATAAAGGCTGCAAGAGATACAATAGCTGCTGCCTTATGTCTTGAAAGGTTAGCTCTTTCAGCAATGAATGCGGTTGAAACTTCGTGTAAGAAAATGCATGAAGTAATAGCTGCCATGAATAGAATTACATAGAAAGCTGTAGGGATTAGCCATCCAAAGAAAGGTACAGACTGCAATGCTGAATCAAATACGTTAGGTAATGAAATGAATACCAAGCCCGCACCAACTGATGGCTCCATACCTTGTACTGAGAACACAGCAGGGAAGATAATCATACCAGCCATTACGGCTACTAGAGTGTCAATTAAACCAACTGATAAAGCAGTTCTATTTAGGTGTACGTCACGTCTGAAGTACGAAGCATATGTTACTAGCCCCATACCTAAAGAGAATGAATAGAAGCACTGACCTAAAGCTGATAAACAAACATCAGGGGTGATTGCGCTAAAATCAGGGCTGAATAAGAATTTGTAACCTTCTGCTGCACCAGGCATGGTAGCAGCGAAGATCACAAGCATAATCATGATAATGAATAATGCAGGAACCAAGAGTTTTGATGATCTTTCTATACCTTTTTGAACGCCAGACACAATAACATAGTGCATGATGCCAATAACAATTGCTAAGCAAACAATTGGCTTCCAAGGATTAGAAACGAATGAACCAAAGTGGTTAGCAAACTCGTTTGAACCGTCAGCATTTACAACTTGACCTAAGCTTACGAAGTTACCAGAGATAGCATCCCAAACATAATATACTACCCAACCTACAACCACGTTGTAGTAGCAGAAGATAGTGAATGCTACAAGCACTGAAGCAACACCGATAAACTTCCAATGGGTATTAGGTGCTAAGACACTATAGGCATTACCAACATTTGCTCTGGCATGACGACCAATAGCAAATTCTGAAATTAAAAGAGGAATACCAAAAATGAAAATGATGGCGATATAAACCAATAAGAAAGCGGCACCACCTTCTTCACCGGCCTGAGTTGGGAATCTCCAAATATTGCCTAAACCTACGGCAGAGCCAGCTGCTGCTAGCAGACCACCGAGCTTTGAGGCAAATCCCATTCTATTGTTACTATTCATAGAATTTCCTAAAACTATATACTGATCTTGTTATAAAAGATCGCTCACATTCAGTGCATGATATTATATCAAGAATTCAAAATATAGAGAAAAACGCTTAATAGTGCGTTTTGCTCCTAAATTGTACAAAATATTAAACATAAAAAAAGGAATGTTCTAAAACACTCCTTTTCCCTTGTTGTATTGGACTACAAAATTGTAACTATTCAGGTAAGATTAAAGACCTAATTCAGGTTTAATCAATTTGCACCACTCTTTGATTCTCTCATCTGTAAGTTCTGGCTGATTGTCTTCATCAATAGCAAGTCCTACAAAATGGTCGTGATCCAAAAGAGGTAATGGACTTGTAAAGTCATAACCTTGAGTTGGCCAGAATCCTATGAACTTAGCTCCACGGTACTGGAATGTCTCATATAACATTCCCATACCATCCAAGAATGTATCTGGATAGCCCACCTGATCACCTGTTCCAAAGAGGGCTACAGTCTTACCTGTAAAATCCATCTTTTGTAATTTAGGCATGAAAGCATCCCAGTCTTCTTGAAGTTCGCCGATGCTCCAAGTAGAAGTACCGATGATTAGCTTCTTGTAGTTTTCCATCTTGTCGCCGTCTTTACAAATGTTATATAAATCAACTTTGTCAGCTCCAAGCTCATTTACAATTTTTTGTGCTACAGTCCCTGTAACACCAGTGTATGTGCCATAAAATAAAGCGACGTCTTTCATCTTATAATTAACCCTAACATGAATAACTGTGCATATTATATTTGTAATTCATTAAGTACATGATCTAGTTGCTAACCTTTATCATATTTATTTAATTTTCTTTGATACAAGATCCAAATATAGGAAAATATACAGATATAGATAATTGTTATTATTAAAAACAGGCAGTTTTATGGCGGACTTTATTGTTGATGAAAGTAAGTTCCTTTTAAATGATGAAGAGGAACATTCTTTATTTGAAAACGGTTTTACTTTATCCTGCGGAATTACTGTAGGTGACAAAGAGGATGAATCTGATTGCTGGGAGCTATACTTAAGCGAAGATGGTAAACATTACATTTTGGCAGTAGATCAAAAACTTCATGACAACTGGGTAAAATCATCTTTATTAGAAGAAAATGCTTTCCAAAAACAAAATATAGATGGCAATAACGTATATCTACTGTTCAGCCCAAGTTCTCATAGATTATGCAGATTAACTAATGTAAGAGTAGATAACTCATTGCGTTATGCTTTATCTTTGTACAGTGCATTTGCAAACACAAGATCTCATGATTTAGATAGCAATCTTCGTGATGGTATTTATTATGAGTTTCACTCTGTAATTCTGCCTACATATTCATTAGTAGGAAAAGTATCTGACAGAGCATTGTTTAACAATGCTCTAAGACGCCCAACAGATGTTGAAGATCTTACTGCACCTGATGGCCTAAATGCTTCTTTATCATTTGTTTATGTAAAAAATATCTTAAATAAAAAGAAATTAGCAAATGAACTTCCAAGCCCTCTATTAGAGTCAGGAGAAGTCGCTGATGACTTTTTGATGTTAGGAAAGAAAAATTCTCTTGTAATTGGTCCTCTTGTTTTAAGAGAACATTACCAAGTATTTGATACCACCTCAGACAGCTATATTCTTTTAATGGATAGCCTTTGGACTGAGGCTTTGATGTCATCATCTTTAATCAATCAAATTGTTCTAAACTCTATTCCTTTATTTGGTAAGAAATATTACTTCTTATCATTTAAGAAAAAGTTTGCTTTAGAGAATATGGATGACCGTCATTATGCAATAAACCAGCATGATGCTTTTGAACTGGCTCTTGCGATTAAGAGAACAAGAAAGCTCCTTAATAACAGTGAATTGAATAATGCTCTTTATGTTCAATCTTTAGGGATCTTATTACCAGAGGTATTTACAAAGTCAGAAGATGCAAATGATGTCGGCTTACTAAGTGCCTGCTTGAAAGAGGGCCCATTTGCAACAAGTCCTTTCTTAGATGATATCAATGAAGGTCTGCTAAATACTTTAGGCAAATAAGCCTAAAAGAGATAAGCTCTCATTTTTTGAGGTTATAAAAAAAGGTAATCCATTGGATTACCTTTTATGTTAGAGAAGTTATTAGATTAAATCTTTAACTGCTCATTTAGCTCTTTATCATGCTCTTGAGATTTTTTATGTTTTTCTTCAGCTGGAACATACTTTGTGAAGTATCTCATTACCAATACGAAGAATACAGGAACATAGAAAATTGCTAATACAGTAGCAGTTAACATACCACCGATAACACAGAAACCAATTTCGTTTCGACCTGCAGCTCCAGCACCTGAGCTTAATGCCAGAGGGGTAACACCTAAGATGAAGGCCATAGAGGTCATCAAAATAGGACGGAAACGAATCTTAGCTGCGTGAATAACAGCTTCTGTTAATCTTTCACCTCTGTCGTACAGGTCTTTTGCGAACTCAACAATCAGAATAGCATTCTTAGCTGCCAAACCTACTGTGGTTAACAGACCGACCTGGAAGTAAACGTCGTTTGAAAGAACAGTCTTTACAGGAACGTATTGTGTAACCAGGGCAGCTAAAATAGCACCGATAATTCCTAATGGAACCACTAACATAACAGCAAAAGGAATTGACCAACTTTCATATAAAGCTGCTAATGATAAGAACACAACTAACAGGGATACTAAGTACAGCATAGGACCCTGAGCACCAGCTAACTGCTCCTGATATGAAACACCATACCAAGAAATACCATAGCCAGGAGGTAAGACCTCGTCTGCAATTCTCTGCATCTCGTTCATTGCCTGACCTGAAGATACACCAGGTGCTGCAGAACCTTGAATTTCAACTGCGCCTAAACCATTGAAACGCTCTAGGCGTGGTGAACCATAGCTCCACTCTGTAGTTACGAAAGCACTGAAAGGAACCATTTTTCCAGTGTTACTCTTTACGTACCACTTTCTCAGATCGTTTTCGGTCATACGGTCCTTTGCTTGACCTTGAACGTAAACCTTTTTAACACGGTTTCTGTCCATGAAGTTATCTACGTAAGCAGAACCCCATGCGACAGAGAAGGTGTTGTTGATATCGGTAGGTGAAAGACCTAAAGACATTGCTTTTTCGTAATCAATGTTGATCTTTAATTGTGGAGTGTCGTCCATACCGTTAGCACGAACCTGTGTTAACAGAGGTGACTGAGAAGCTGCATAAATGTACTGATTACGTACTTTCATGAGCTCTTCGTGACCACTTGAACCTTGGTCAACAAGATATAAATCGAAACCGTTGGCAGTACCTAATTCTGGAATTGCAGGAATGTTGAAAGCAAAAGCTAAACCGTCTCGAATACCTCCTAACAGAGGCATGTAAGCTCGGTTTGAAATAGCATCAGCATGCTGATCTGCTCTTGTTCTCTCGGACCAGTCATTCAACTTAATGAATCCCATACCAGCGTTTTGACCTTGACCTGCAAATGAGAATCCAGATACAGTCATAACACTATATACATCGTCCTTTTCTGCGGTTGAAAAGTACTGTCTTACTTGATTCAATACGTTATCAGTTTTTTCAAGTGTAGAACCTGCAGGTAGTGAAACCATTGTCATTAAAACACCTTGGTCTTCACTAGGTAAGAATGCTGTAGGAATTCTTGTAAAGCAGAATACTAAAGCTACACAGATTGCTACATAGTAAACTAGATAACGACCGATTCGCTTTACGATAACCTTAACTTTTTCTTGGTATTTCTCTGAAATATAAGCAAAGAAATTATTCCAAAGAGCTAATAGTTTTCTGATTGGAGAATACAGTTTATCAAAGCGATTATTTAAAGCAGTAAACCAAGTCTTCTTTTCTTCTTTAGCACCTGGAGGCAAAAGAATACTTGCGCAAAGTGCTGGGGTAAGAATAATTGCAATTGCAACAGACAGAACCATCGCTGAAACGATAGTGATAGAGAACTGTCTATAAATAATACCAGTAGAACCACCGAAGAAAGCCATAGGAATGAATACAGCTGATAGAACAAGCGCAATACCGATAAGAGCACCGGTAATTTCATCCATTGACTTAATAGTAGCTTGCTTTGGTGTTAAGTTTGGTTCTTCATGAAGAATACGTTCTACGTTTTCTACAACAACAATCGCATCATCAACCAACAGACCAATTGCCAGTACCAAACCGAACATAGTTAAGGTATTGATGGAGAACCCACATACCTGCATGATGGCAAAAGTACCTAATAGAACTACTGGCACTGTAATAGATGGAATCAGGGTTGCTCTGAAGTTTTGTAAGAACAAGTACATAATGAACACAACTAGAATAATAGCTTCTATAAGGGTGTGTAGCACTTCGTTGATAGAAACCTGAATGAATTCAGTAGTGTCATATGGGTATGTTGTTTCAACCCACTCTGGGAAATAAGGTTTTAACTTGTCAATTTCAGCTTTAACTCTTTTAGCTGTATCTAGAGCATTAGCTCCAGATGACAGTCTTACAGCTAAACCTGAACAAGGTCTACCGTTATAACTAGCGTGAGCATTGTAGTACTCTGAACCTAACTCAACAGTACCGATGTCCTTCATGTATACCTTAGTACCATCCTGGTTAACTCTTAAAAGAATGTTTTGGAATTGTTCAACATTCTCTAAACGTTTCTGACCAGTAATAGTGTAAGCGTACATCTGACCTGGAACTGCAGGCATACCACCTAAAGAACCGTATGTAACCTGAGCATTCTGAGCCTGAATTGCAGCTAATACTTCACTAGCTGATAAAGAATAGTTTGCAAGTTTCTTAGGATCAACCCAAATACGCATAGCATATTTAGCACCGAATACCTGTAAAGAACCTACGCCTTTAACACGTGCTAAAGGTTCTTTTAAATTAGACTCAATATAATCTGCCAAGTCATCAGAAGTATGCTGGTCATCTTTGGTTACTAAAGAGGCAACTAATAAGAATGCATCAGTAGACTTAGATACGTCGACACCGTTTTGCTGAACAGTTGTAGGTAACTGTGACTGTGTTTGTTGCATCTTATTCTGAACCTGAACCTGTGCAATATCAGCATTGGTACCTGGTTCAAAAGTGATAACAATTCTAGCATTACCGAATGAGTCTGATGTAGAGCTCATATACATGTAGCCGTCCAAACCGGTCATGTTCTGTTCGATAATCTGTGTTACAGATCTTTCAACAGTAGCAGCGTCCGCACCTGGATATGAAGCATCAATAGATACTGATGGAGGCGCAATTGTAGGATATTGTGAAACTGGCAATGTGCTTACAGAAAATAAACCTGCAAGCATAATACAGATCGCAATTACCCAAGCAAAAATTGGACGATTAATAAAAAAGCGAGCCATTATTTATTTCCTCGTTATTACTTAGAAGCTGGGGCCTGCTGTTTAGCATTTGGATCAATTGGAACTACAGGTACACCTTCACGAATCTTTTGTACGTTGCTGGTAATTACCTTATCTCCAACCTTGATACCGTCTGTAATTACAAAGTACTTGTCATACTCGTAGCTTAACTTTACGTTACGTCTTGCAACGGTGCCTTTGTCATCGATAATGTAAACGTAGGTAACGCCGTTTGCTTCTCTTTGAACACCATTTGCAATAACTACAGGTGCATTTGGAAGAACACCCTGATAAATGTCACCTCTTAAGAAGATACCTGGTAATAGAACGCCATCAGGATTTGGAACAATAGCTCTTAAATTTACCATTCCTGTTGTTTCATCAACGCTAACTTCAGCAAATTCAATAGTGCCTTCTTGTGCGTATTTAGAACCATCTGAGAAGTAAAGCTCAACTTTGGCTTTGCCACCGTTTAGTAACTTGCCTTCAGTTAGATTTTTCTTTAAAGCAAGATGATCTTCTGCGCTCTGACCTAAGTCAACATACATAGGATCCATCTGCTGAATGGTTGTTAAAGGAGTTGCCTGACCTGCTGAAACCAAAGCACCTTCTGTTACATTAGAACGGTTAATTGTTCCTGAGATTGGTGCATATACTTTGGTATAAGCAAGATCAATATTAGCTTTGCTTAAGGCTGCCTCTGCAGATCTTACAGATGCTTTTGCACTTAAGAATGATGCTTGAGCATCGTCATAGTCTTGTTTGCTTACAGCTTTTTGCTCTAACAAACGAGTATATCTTTCAGCTCTTAGCTGTGTAGTGTGAAGATTTGCCTTAGCACTTGCTAAGCTTGCTTCAGCACTTTTTACGTTCGCTTCATATACAGAAGGATCGATCTGATACAACTGCTGACCTTGCTTAACAGTTGAACCTTCAGTGAATAATCTCTTCTGAAGAATACCTGATACCTGAGGTCTTACTTCAGCTTTACGGGTTGGAGTTGCTCTACCAGTCAAGTGTGAAATAACAGGGATGTTTTCAGTTTTTACTGCAAAAACATCTACAGGCATAGCTCTTTGCTGTTGTTGAGGCTGTTCACCACAAGCAGATAGTATTAGAACAGATGCAACAGCAACTGTTGAAAGAATATATTTGTTAGATTTGAACAATGACATTTAGTGGTTCCTTCGATGCATCGAAATATTAAAATCTTTGTATCTACATAAAAATCCGAATCGCTCAGCACACAACACAAATCACCTGTGGTTTTATCGATGGTATTTATGCGTTCTACTACCAATGAAATTATGACTTAGATAGTATCTGAAGTTTGTCTTTTACTTAACTTCGTCAGATTGCGAGCAATTGCACATTATCGTATAAAAAGAGCGATATGTGTAATGTGCAACTTTTAGATATTTGTATGTATTTTTGCACTAATAATTACATACAATTTTATGTTGTGTAGACACTTCCTTAATGTTACCAAAATAATGTGATGTATAAACAGCTTTTTTATAAGCTTTTGATGAGTTTTTTATTGCTCTTTATTTGTGAAGACCATTATTTTTTTATTTCTGTGTTTCTCTACTCAAATTTTTGTATTAACATGCACGTATGCATGTTAAAAGAATAGGGTAGGTTATGCCTAGAAGAACTCATGATGACTCTTTAGAAACCAAAAAGAACATCCTTGCAAGTGCCCAAAGATTATTTACAAGGCGCGGTTTTGAAAGAACCAGTTTATCTGATATTGCAAAATATGCTGGTGTTACTCGAGGGGCTATCTATTGGCATTTTGAAAACAAGGAAGAGTTATTGCTATGTTTAATAGATTCAATAGAGCAAGATCAGTTCTCTGTAAATCTATTAAATGAAGCAAGTGATGTTAATGAGACGGATCCTCTAGGAAAATTTAAGTCTTGGCTTGGTGGAATTGTAGAAGATCAGAACATCAAGTTTATGAACTCGCCTTTTATGTCAATGATGATAGCTATTATGAACGGCTCTTCTGGAAATCAATCTTTAAGAGATAAGTTTTTAGAGAAAAACGCTCAAAAACATGAGTGTTTTGCAATGGTTTTAAAAAATGCTATCGCAAAAAAACAGCTTCCTGCAAATCTTGATATATCAGCTGCGGTTGAGCATCTAGGAGTATTTTTTGTAGGATACATGCATCAAACACGAATGAATCTTGCAGACGAAATAAAGAAAAATTTTTCGTTTTATGTTGACTTAGAAATGGAAACAATTAGCCACATAACCAAAGATGCATTAAATAAAAAAGTTTGATGCAGCATCTATAAAAGTAAATACTGCATCATTTGTGATATTATTCAAACTCCTCAATGTCACCATCTTTAACTGTACCATCAGGATTTAAACCAACAGAGGCTGCGTCAATTCCTTTTTCAGCTACGACAGAAGCTGTCTTTGGTAGTGGTCTTGGTCTCTTGTTCTTATCGACAGCTACATAGGTATAGTTAGCTTCTGTAACTAAATGTCTTTCGGCATGTTCGTTAGTTTCGCTTTCAATTAGTTTCTTTACCCAAATTTCAAGATGTATTTTTAAAGATGTATGTCCTACATGAATACACTTACCGTAACAACATACAACATCTCCGACACTAACTGGTTTTAAAAAGGACATTCCTTCAACAGCGGCTGTTACGACACGTCCATTTGCAATTTCTCTTGCTAGGATGGCTCCAGATATATCCATCTGAGACATGATCCAACCACCAAAAATATCTCCAGCAGGGTTGGTATCACCAGGCATAGCAAGAGTTCTTAATAAGAGATTACCAATAGGAGGATGAACTCTTTTTTGAGTATTTTCTTTCATACTTTGTACCATAAAAATCTTTGCTACCATTGTATAATGGTGCAAGTATACATCATCAGATATCTTTATAAGTGACTTAAAAAATGCAACAGACACAAATTGACTTTGAAAAACAGCAGGAACATTTAAAAAATGTATCAAGAACATTTGCTTTGACAATTCCTATGTTGCCAGAATCACTTATAGATTACATTTCAAATGCCTATCTGTTATGCAGAATAGCAGATACTGTCGAAGATGATCCAATAGCTCCTACCAAACAGAAGATTGCATGGTTAGTTTCTTTTGCACAGTTCTGTTCTAATGATTTTTCTGATGATATGCAGTTACTGTCTTTGCATAAGCAAGCAGTAGAGTTAGTTCAAAAAGGATCTAAAACAACTGAATTTGAATTAATAAAAGATATGCAAGGGGTAATTACTAGAACACGTTCTTTTCCAAGAAAAGTTCAAATGATCCTTTCTAAAGGCGTGTCAATCCTTAGTTATGGCATGGCTCAATCTCTACAAGGCCTGAATATCAAAGATGTTGATGATGTGGATAAGTATTGTTACTACGTAGCAGGCGTAGTAGGAGAGCTGCTTGCAGCCTTATTCTGCGAATATAACCATACTATTGATAAACATGCGTTAATGATATTGTCTGTAAGCTTTGGTGAGGGGCTTCAACTAACTAATATCTTAAAAGATAGAGTTGAAGACAAAATGAGAAATGTTAGCTTTTTACCTGTAGTTGCTGATTCAGAATACAAAAAAATGGTTGAGTACTATATTGCTCTCTGTCAGGGACATTTAGATGATGCATTGGCTTTTATCTGTAAAGTTCCAACAGGTGAATACGGAATTAGATTATTCTGCTTACTGAATATCGCAATGGCTACTGCAACCTTAAAACTCATTTCAAAGTCTGACTTATTAGATGAGAAGAAACCCAAAATAAGCAGAAACAAGGTAAAATTCCTTTACGTTTTGAGCAAGTTCTGTGCAAAAAACAATTTCTTAACAGTTTGCTTCTTTAAGATGTTAAGTCGTGGTGTAAAAAGAGAAAGACGAAGTGCCTTAGAATTAAGAAACAAGGTTTCTTGCTGGGAGCAGAAAATCACTGATTTTACAATTGAAGACAATGACTAATTTAAGTCTACATAGTTAAACGGTTTCGATGATGGCTGAGTTGATACTATTTTGTCTATTTGACAAAAAGCTAAGTGCGATAAATAATTTTGCACAGTTACAAACCATATAGGATAGAAAATCATATGTTTAAATTTCTTGGTAAAGCATTTGCCTTGTTAGTATTGTCAATTTTCTTTATATCAAGTGCTCAGGCTCGTGATTACAAAGAAGGTCTGGATTATGAAATTAGAGCTACAAATAAAACAGTAGAGCCAGAAATAAGAGAGTTTTTTTCATTCTTTTGTTCACACTGTTTTGCAATGGAAAAGCCTTTTTCTCAAATGGCAGAGTTCTTCAAGGGTAAGGCAAAGTTCATTGTTAATCCTGTAGGCCTTATCGGTGGTGATGTTGGAGTAGAATCTCAGAAAGCTTATGCTGTAGCTATAAACTTAGAAATTGAAGATGAATTAAAAGAAGAACTTTTCAACAGGATCCATGTAAAACAAGATATTCCTGAGGATCATGATTATTTTGCTGAGCTATTTGAAAGTTTAGGGGTACCATCTGAGAAGTATGAACAGATTTATAACTCTTTTGTAACACAAGCAAAGGTTGCTGAGTACGACAGACATACTAAAGAGATGAAAATTGATGCTGTTCCTGAAATTGTGGTTAATGGAAAGTATCTTGTGAAGACTGATAATCTTGAATCAATTGAAGATTATGAATCTATAGTTTCTTATCTACTAACTCTTCCTTAAATAAAGAAGCTCTAGCGTATGCTAGAGCTTACTTTCATTTCTCTGTAAGTTGACTATTTACGTAAACTCTCTTCGTAATCAGCGTGCATCTTATCTAAAAGTTTATCTTTTTTATCCCACAGATCTCTTACATACATGGTGAATTCATGTTTGTACTGTTTGTCTTCAAGATAATTTCCCTCAAGCTCAGGTGTTTTTTCCATTATCTCAACATTTACGTAAACATTTTTTACTCTGCCTTTTAACATATCAACGAAAGCTTTCTTATGATTGTCTGGATAGTAAAAAGTATTGTTGAAAATGTAATCAACTTTGTTACCGATCTCACTTAAAGCTACGCCTAATGATGCAACTTTTGGAGGTAATAAGTGCTTATATGGTGAACGCGCTTTCTTTGCTTTTTCTTCTGTATAGCGACTACCTTCGGCAAAGTTAATTAGCGTTGTAGGAAAGTCAATTAACCTCTTGCAAGCTGCTCGAGTTGTTTCAATATCCTTGGTTCTAAGCTTAGGATTCTTTAATAATTTTTCTTTAGGGTATCGTCTTAAAAAAGGCATTCCTAAGGCGTAGCATGCAAGACCTGCAAATGGAATATAAATTAAAGAATGCTTCATAAAAAATTTTGTTGTAGGAACGTTTCCTTTATAAACACAACCTATAAAAAGAATATCTAACCAGCTGATGTGATTACTGATGATGATGCAAGATTTCTTGGTTGTAGGGATCTTGTCGCCTGTAATATGCCATTTGATGTTATTGGTAAGTCTGATAATTACTCGATTATCAAATACCCAAGTTTTGTATAAGTAGTAGTTACATTTTTCAATCGTAATAGCAACAAAATGAAATGGCAGTAAGAATTTGAAAACACCTAATACCATCATAGGAGTTGCAATAACAATTACATTAAGAGAGATCAAAATGCAATTTATAACCAATAAAATTGGACTTGGAAGAAAAGAAATCATTGAGTTTTATAGCCTCACTAACCGAAAAAACAGTGCTTATTGTAACAAGATTTTTCATAAATAGTCATTTTTGCAAAAATTAGAACATAATATTAACTATGTTCCGTTTTTTGATATATAATCTTGAACATGAACTAGAGCAGAATTTTGAACTAGCTTTACAAAATAGTTGTTCGAAATGGTTGCCTGATAGAGTATCGCAATCATGAAAATGATAAAATCTGCTACTAGTACTACTAAAAACAGTAGGACCTTTTATTTTATTTAGTTGAGGATTTAAAAATGAATTCAGACACTACCAAGTTCATTTGGTTTAACGGCAAGATGGTTCCATGGGCAGATGCTAAAGTTCACGTTACAGCTCACGCTCTTCATTATGGTTCAGCAGTGTTTGAAGGTATTAGAGCTTATGCTACTAAGAATGGCCCTCAGATTTTCCGTTTAAAGGATCACATTGATCGTTTATTCAATTCAGCAAAAATTTACCGTTTCCCAGTCGCTCAGACCAAAGAAGAAGTTATGGATGCTTGTAAGAAAGTTATCTCAGAGAACGGTCTTGAGTATGGCTACATTCGTCCTTTAATCTTCATGGGTGAAGTTGGTCTAGGTGTTAAGTTCAAGAAAGGCGTAAATGCTGATGCTATGGTTTGTGCTTTACCATGGGGTGCTTACCTAGGTGAAGAAGGTATGAAGAAAGGTATTAAGGTTTGCGTTTCTTCATGGAGACGTTTAGCTCCAGATACAATTCCTACAGAGGCAAAGGCTGCAGGTAACTACCTATCATCAATTCTGATCGCTAACGAGTGCACCAACAATGGTTACACCGAGGCTATTGCACTTGATACCAATGGCTACGTTTCAGAAGGTTCTGGTGAGAACGTATTCTTCGTAAAGAACGGTGTTCTATATACTTCTCCTAACACTTCAGGTCTATTACCAGGTATTACTCGTGATGCTGTAACTCGTGTTGCTCAGGATTTAGGTTACGAAGTTCGTTACCAGCCAATCCCACGTGAGATGGTTTACTTAGCAGATGAGATGTTCTTCACTGGCACTGCAGCTGAAATCACTCCTATTGCTTCAGTTGATGGTATCGACGTAGGTTGCGGTTGCCGTGGTCCTATCACCGAGAAGTTACAGAAGGCTTTCTTTGCTGTTGTAAGAGGTGAGACCGAAGATAAGTACGGTTGGTTAACCCCTGTAAATAAGTAAAATAAAATTTACATATAGACCCACACCCCAAGGATGTGGGTCTTTTATGTGTGCTCAGCATGAGCATTTTCTATAGGGTGTGAGTCCCGAAGTTG